>Ga0208485_1000062_pt1 | contig 34245 bp, 36 predicted proteins | sample LakMenEpi27Jul12_FD_150707 | JGI IMG/M metagenome (GOLD analysis project Ga0208485, IMG submission 150707) | Freshwater microbial communities from Lake Mendota, WI - 17JUL2012 deep hole epilimnion (SPAdes) | ecosystem: Environmental > Aquatic > Freshwater > Lentic | place: Lake Mendota, Madison... | reverse complement strand
CTCTTCGGTAAGTCGGCTGTGCTCTTCGGTAAGTCGGCTGTGCTCTTCGGTAAGTCGGCTGTGCTCTTCGGTAAGTCGGTAGATCTCAAATAGAATTTTACTTAAATCATGATTTTGATTTTCCGGATCAAAGTTGGAAACAACTTCACGAAAAAGATTATTTATCTTTGAAGATCCTAGGTTGCTCGATTCATCGCTCAAGAATTTACTGGCATTCAAGGTTAGATTGCTACATAACTCAGCATTTGACATCAAAAGAGTTATTCCTTCTGCCAAGGATATCGAATTTTGAGATTCAAAGCCAAGGCAAATCTCCTTGTCCACAAAATTTGCAGACATGGCCGCAGAGTCTGAAATTATGACAGGAATCGAATACTGCATGCCCTCTAAAGCAGTGCGTCCATATGCTTCAAATATTGAAGGCACCAAAAGAATATCAATATTTGAATAGATTTCATTTCGATCAGCTACGAAGCCATGTATATTCACGAATGACTTTAAAGAATTATCTTCTATAAAACGCCTAATCTTTTTTAAATTTGACTCATTGCTTCCACCGTAAATTTCTAAAGAAACATTAAGTCCATTTTCTACGAGATGTTTGAGGGCTTCCAAAGCTATCAATTGACCTTTGTTTTCAGAAATGGTGCCCACGACCCCAAGCCGTATTGATTTGCTTGGGATTTTCCGTGACTGTGATGGTTTAAACTTCAAAACAAGTGGATGAATAACCTGTATATTTGAATTAATTTCTGGATAAAAATATCTTGCGATTTCTTCTGAATTAGTTATGACTTTTTCCGACAGCTCCAAAACAATCGAAGAGAACGCTTCTCTTCGAAATGGTATGCGAAGGCTATGATCCAGATTAATATATTCACGGAGGTACCAGACATGAGGCTTGTTTAGGATTCTTGCAGCGATTGCCCCCTGGGGCACCACGCCTGTTTGGGTAATAATTAGGTGCGGATCGAGTTCTTTGAGTGATTCAACTAATTTATGGCTTATAAGATTAGTGACGGACATACTTGAAGCGGTCGTCCACCAGGGTAAGTCACCAACTACATGTACTTCTGATCCCATCTTGACAAGTATCGCCTTAAGTCCCGATTGATCTTGAGGCAAGAAAGTGTGCACGACGCTTCCTGAATTAATAAGTTCGCTCACCATCTCAATGTGGCTACGACCTGTGCCTTCTAACCCATCGGCATGCAGCACAAATGCAATCTTCAGAGGTTTATGCCCTTCTTCCCCTCGTGAATTCATAAGCAAATTGTACTACCGCCATTTGAGAATCAGAAAGAGAATACATTGCAATTGAGATCACTTTCTAAAGGGGCATCTTCAAATCAGATTTGATCACTAGTTCTTGGTAACAATCTTTGACCCAACATGAATTCAAGAGATGGGGCACTCAGATCCTTTTCCGATATTCGTAGATCTTGGTTACCCATGCCCCAGGTGATTCCGATCCTTTCGTCTAGAGGGTTAATCTCGTATTCGTGTGTGGGCGAAAAGGGGGTTGAAACAAGGTACGCAACTGTAGTGTTGTCCTCAAGAGCTAAGAATCCGTGTCCAAGGCCTTCGCTTATATAAACAGCTTTACCTGAATCACCGGTTAGTTCTACTGCAACCCATTTTCCAAAAGTCTTTGAATCAGGTCGAATATCTACAATTACATCTCTAATTGATCCAGCAACACATGTGACCCACTTTGCTTGACCTCGTGGTGCAGTGCTGTAATGAATTCCACGTAGAGTTCCTTTTGATGAGAGCGAGATATTTGCCTGCTCAATTAAAAACTTTTTTCCGGTAGATTTCTCTATATCTTCAGATTTAAACCATTCACGAAAGAAGCCGCGGTCATCACTCCATACTGGCGATTCAGCAATCCAAGCGCCTTCAATGGCAAGGGGTGTTAATTCCATCTGCCTATCCTTCCGCTTCCACAGCAGAAACAATCGCAGGCATGGCTTCAGCGAGCGCGATTCGCCAATCTCTCATAGGCGCTACTTTTGTTTTATCCCAATTATCGTGACCAAGAACCGAGTATGAAGGCCGTTTGGCTGGTCTAGGAAATTCTGATGTCGAAACAGGAACAACACGCGAAGTATCTGCGTCAGATAATCTGAAGATTTCTTGAGCGAACTCAAACCAAGTTGCTCGGCCACTATTGGTCCCATGGTAAATGCCTTTTGGTGCATCTGTAGCAACCAAACTAGTAATCTGCTTGGCTAGATCTGCTGCAAAAGTAGGCTGTCCAACTTGGTCATTAACAACTCGAACTTCACCATCGCCATTTAGAGCCAATTTGGTCATAGTTTTAGCAAAATTCTTTCGATCCGCTGAATAAAGCCAAGCAGTTCGAACTACATAAGACGCACTAGGTAACTCATTTAAGACAGACTTTTCACCAGAACTCTTCGTTGATCCATAGACAGACTGCGGGTTATGTTTAGCAGCTTCGTTCCATGGTGATGCGCTTTCGCCGGAAAAAACATAGTCAGTTGATACTTGAACCATCCGAGCGCCTGCCTTTTTGGCTGAAATAGCCAGGTTTTGTGGCCCAATCGCATTGACTTGAAAAGCGGCAAACTCATTGGTTTCTGCGCCATCCACATCTGTCCATGCTGCCGCATTAATAATTACTTCAGGCGAAATCGAATCTACTAACTCAGCCACGAGCAATGGATTTGAAATATCTAACTCTAAAGAGTTTGTCGCAACGTAGTTAATCCCTTTAACAGTTAACTCTGCTTTTAATGCCAGCCCTAGTTGTCCTGCGCCCCCAGTAATTAACCAAGTCATAACTAGCGCTTCTTAAGTGGCTTCCACCACGCTTCATTGTCGCGATACCACGCAATAGTTTCTCTTAAGCCATCTTCAAATTTAACTTTAGGTTCATATCCAAGTTCACGATTGATCTTTGTCCAATCAACGCTATAGCGCAGGTCGTGACCTTTCCTATCTTCTACATATTCAATTGATGATTCATCCGCGCCCATGGCTTCAAGAATCAAACTTGTGATTTCATTATTTGTAAGTTCCCTGCCGCCACCAATGTTATAAACCTCTCCGCTCTTGCCATTCATTAAAACAGAATAAATACCACGACAGTGATCATCTACATGAAGCCAGTCTCGAACATTCTTACCATTGCCATAAACTGAAACCTTTTTTCCTTCAATTAAATTTGTAATAAAAAGAGGAATTAACTTTTCAGGAAAATGATGTGTCCCATAATTATTGCTACAGCGAGTGATTACAACATCCATGCCATGTGTGCGGTGATAAGAACGAGCTAACAATTCACCACCGGCCTTTGTAGCCGAGTAAGGCGAGTTAGGCTGCAGAGGCCAATCTTCAGTCCATGACCCAGATTCAATTGAGCCATAAACCTCATCGGTTGAAACTTGTAAGAATCTAATATCTTTACCCGACGTCTTGATCGCATCCAGTAATACTTGAACACCGACAATATTTGTTTGAACAAAATCTGCTGCACCAGCTATGGAGCGATCAACATGCGATTCGGCTGCAAAGTTAATTACTGCATCTACATCTTCGAGAAGTTTGGCAACGATCATCGGGTCACAAATATCGCCTTCAAAAAATGAGTAACTAGAAAAACTTTCAGCTGGCTCCAGATTCCCTTTAACTCCTGCGTACGTGAGTTTGTCTAGAACGCTGATACGAGTGATTCCTGCAAGTTCGCCCTTGGCAATCATGCGGACAAAGTTAGAACCGATGAACCCAGCGGCGCCAGTAACAAATAAACGCATTTTTCCTCTTCCGTCTCGAAGTAATATGGTTACTTTACCCACTATCCTTCAGGCATGAAGGGCATTGTTCTTGCTGGTGGCACTGGGTCGCGACTCTGGCCCATTACTCGCTCTGTAAGCAAGCAACTATTACCGGTTTATGACAAACCGATGATTTATTACCCGATCTCAACTTTAATGCTAGCTGGCGTTCGTGAGATTTTAATTATCACAACTCCGCATCACCAATCTCAATTCAAAGAACTACTTGGAGACGGATCAGAGCTTGGTGTCTCCTTTCAATATGCTACACAGCCCGAACCAAAGGGTTTGGCTGAAGCTTTCATTCTTGGAGAAGAGTTCTTATCTGGCGATTCATGTTTAATGATATTAGGTGACAATATTTTTCATGGCCCTGGGCTCGGTCGAGATATAACTCGTGATTTACCGGAGTCAGGTGGTCACATTTTTACGTATGAGGTTTCCAATCCTTCTGATTACGGAGTTCTAGAACTTGGTCGTTCTGGTGAACCAGTTTCAATAACGGAGAAGCCAACTGAATTTATTTCTAACTTGGCAGTAACTGGGGTTTATTTCTTTGATGGACGAGTTTCAGAAATCGCCAAGGGAGTACAGCCCAGCAAGCGTGGTGAACTGGAGATAACTTCAGTTATCGATTTCTATCTAAAAGCTGGGTCTTTGACATTTACACATCTATCCAGAGGTGTTGCTTGGCTAGATACCGGAAACCCAGATTCCCTAAATGACGCGGCCGCATACGTGAGAATTATTGAAGATAGAACTGCTCTCAAGATCGCTTGCTTGGAAGAAATATCACTAGCCCAGGGTTGGATAACACAGACTCAACTTATTTCAAGAATCGACCAGTATAAAATGAATTCATATGCGACCTATCTACAGCGGCTTATCAAATAAAGAGCAGGAACTCCACGAGGTAGAGGTTTTACTGGCAACTTTCAACGGGGAACCTTTTTTAGGAGAATTCTTAGACTCCCTTTCCAGTCAAGTGGGGGTAAAAATTCATTTGCGTGTTTCTGATGATGGATCCACCGATAAAACCCTGGATATTGTAAAATTGCACAAACACAAATTTGAATCATGCACAATTATCGATGGCCCAGGCAAGGGTCCCAGCTTAAATTTTCTGTTTCTTCTGAGTACGTCTTCCGCCGACTATTTGGCATTTGCTGATCAAGATGATATCTGGTTGCCAGAACATTTAGTGAATTCTATTTCTAGAATTGATTCATCCAGTGGTTCACCAGCTATGACATTCGCCCAAGTGATTGAATGGGATGAATCAAAAGAATTATGTAACATCTGGCCCCAGAGCACTCCTACCAATTCGATAAAGATGTATTTTGCTCAAAATTTCGCCCGGGGTTGCACAATTGTTTTAAATAGGGCGATGGCAGAGATGGTCAAGAGTTCACCCCCTCACAGCGCAATTATGCACGATTGGTGGGTATTCCTAATTGGTGCAACTTGTGGTCAAGCTATTTTCGAACCCAACCCTGAAGTCATTTATCGTCTGCACGGGCGTAACTTCATTGGAGTTAATAAGAAGTCATCCATCTTTAGATTACTCACACATCAACGTTCAACTAAAGCGTGGAGGCCCTTAGCGCAACTTGTCGAATTAAAATCTCTTCATGAAGAGAAATTTAGCGCGGTTGCTTTGTTAGAAGTTAATGAATTTATCCAAGGTTTCACAGGAAATTTTCGTGAAAGATTGAAATATGCAACAAAAGTTTCAACAAAATTACGTTTAGGATTTTTGGATCAAGTAAAAATAAGAATAGGAATAATTGTCTTCCCGCTCTTTTTTAAAGAATCTTAAATCTCGCCAAGTCTTCTGAGTTTTATCGTAAGTGAATCAGATTTTTGAAACTGTTGCGCTTTTAATGCATAAAAATCTGCGACTAGTTGAACATTTCTTGCTTGCTTTACTGTTGATGCTATTTCAGACACCGAATAGTATTTGAAAAGATCCACTTTTAGAGGGATCTCTGAAAGTAAATGTAATACGAGTCCAAGTCTATGCGGCGCATCACTGTAAACAAAAGTTGCCAATTCATTTATAACTAGATCGTTGTTTTTGTAATCTAGAAATGTCTTCCCTACTTTTCCTGAATGAGGAGGAATCCCCGGATAGAGATCACCGATAGGGGTATTTTTGACTCTGCGAATAAGTGATGGTGATTTTTTAATTTTTTTGTATGTCGATTGAAGAAATTCAGGCGTGACAAGCGGCTTACAAGTGAACCCGCTTATGAGCAAAATATTTGATAGTTCATTTTCTCCTTTATGAATTGCGTGGTTGCGACTGTCCTGTGGCGAGTAAGCCTCCCAAAATTTCAAAAATCCTTCAGACTGGATAACTTTTTCTGAAAAACTTAAGTAGAAGCTATGAGCGTGGACGTTTCTCTCCAAATTAAGATAAATCGACTGCCAGTCGTATTTAGAAGTGCCCTCAAGTACATCTCGACTTGAATTTAGCCAAATTAAAGTGTCATTGATAAAAAATAATCTTTTGACATTACCCAATAACCTCTCCTTTTTTAGCCAAAGTAATCCACATTGATATGCACCGAAATCGCGGCCCTGATTCTTCCTCACTATTACTGTCGCATTGTATTTTTCAAGGAGGTTAATCATTTCTTTTTCTAACTGCTTGTTCGATACAGCTATAATTTGTGTTTTATTCACCTTTAAGCCGACTAATAAGTTCTGGAGAGAATAGAGGTAGATTTCATTAGACGCTGGGAAGAGTCCAAGTATTGCAACACGCGGGTTCGAAGAATCGAAATTGTTTTTGACACTGATAATAGTCATATCACCAAATATGCTTCGCACAATCCTTCTTTTGGAGCCAACCAAAAAACACTTGGCTCTAAATTTCATTCTCTCGAAACGCAAGTATAAGTATTTCAACTTTCTCATTTTATCTCCTTTATTCGAAATTCTTTTCTAGGAGTAAACTCCAGAATTATTATCTGAATTAAAGAAAGCATAAGCCCATCATAGTAAGAAATGGTGTGTAAAAACTCACATTTGACTTGGTTTCTGGTATGTTCATAAAGTGAGCATTCAAGCATTTACTTGTAACCTTTGTGGAAGCGAAACGGAATCGATTTGGGAGACATTGTTTCGCGAAGGCCCTAGTTGCAATACATGCGGTTCCAGCGTAAGAATGCGGGAGATAGTTTGCGCCGTCAATGAAATTCAACGACCTTCTGATTCTTCGAAATTTAAAATAATTGGCTTAAGCGATGCGGAATTAATGTCTAACTTCTTTAACCAAAAATTTGGCAACTGCTATTTGAATACATATTTTGATTCAGAACCAAAATTAGATATAGGTAACCTCTCAAACAGAAATTTTGCTTCAGCTGACTTGTTGATCAGTTCCGATGTTTATGAGCATGTTTTTTTTCCGCTACACAATTCGATTTTGGGAAGTTTCAATCTACTCAAGCCAGGCGGACATCTTGTCCTAACAATGCCATGGAATACTTGGCAAGACAGTGTTGAACACTATCCGTGGATGGTTTCATATTCAGTCCACCAAGTTTCAGACGGAATTTACTCAGTAATTGGTATTGATCAATCTGGCTCAGAAAGAATCGTAACTAATCCAGTTTTTCATGGTGGCCCGGGAAATACTTTGGAAATGCGAAAAATTAATATAAATGTTTTGGTACACGAACTTGTACGGGTTGGTTTCATCGAAATCAAAATTCATGATCAGAATCGGCCAGAGTTTGGAATTAGAAGAGCTGATGGTGTTATGGGGGTTGTTACGGCGAGAAAACCTCACGCTGTGGATAATGAATTATTGCAATCTACGTTTTTGAAATCGATACAGAGAATACGACTAAAATTTCAGAAGGTTACATAATTGAACTCAAAAATTTCCTATCTTGCTGAATGAGATGGAATTTCTGGAAACGTGCATCAGTAAATCGAAAAATTGTTCTTAGGTTCGTGCTCGAGCGGTGAAGTTTTTATTGCTGTTAACGGATCCGTTGATCGCAGTCAGTTGCTAAACTAGAACTGATCAATCAAAATTTTCAAGCTAGGGAAATTGAATTTGAGGTAAACCCTCTTACGGTGCTCTAAATAAGAGGGTTGCTTTGCGCCAAAAATCTTCCAGCTGGCTCTTTCTACCCTTCTTGCTTGTTAGCGCAATTTTAAAGCGAGTTAAGGTGTGCGTTGAAGAGACCTGCTCCCAATAAGTGCGCATAGCCTCAACCTCAAACTGGTTTAAAACTGGCAATGTGCTTTCATGCCGAAGAATCTCTAAAGCTTGCCGTGATTGAACATGGGGAGTTCGTGACACACTTCTTTTTACACGTGCCACAGTCCCAGGGAGACCAACTTCGTTTTCGGAGTGAATTCTGTATAAGAGATCTACGTTTTTATTAAAGAAGATTTTTCCATAAAGCGAAATTACTTGGGCTGCCCACCAGTCATGTGCCAAAACAAAATTCTGAGGCATGCTATTTAGTAGTTGTTGTGCTTTTGAATTGAGCAAGATTGTGCAGCCTTGTACACAATTTTGCCAACTTAGTTGATAAAAGGTGTGATCTTGGCAAACAGATTTCTTTTTGCGAGTCTTGCCATTTTCCAACACCAAAGAATTAGAGTGAGACAGAGCGGGTAAGTCGCCTGAGTCTTTTATGAGACTTATGTGTTGAATCAACTTATCTGGTAGCCAAATATCATCTTGATCTGAAAAAGCAATGTATTCCTCGGTGGGAAAACGTAAGAGATGTAGAAAATTCTTTGTAGCCCCTATGCCGGTATCTATAATTTCTACGTAGTTTTTGCCAGCTAGAAGTTTTCTTACGTAATCTTTTTTTTCTTCAGTTGAGCGGTCATCGCCCCAATAGATTTTTACTTTTACTGAGTTTTGGGCATAGATGGAATTTATCTGCTCTTCGACTGTTTCTGTGGGGTTATGGGTTGCGAGTAAGACTGCTACGACAGGAAGATCTGAATCTTTGCGCAGATTATTTGCCACAGACATATTCCAAGGGTATTGGTAGAAAAGCCATTGGCTTATCTACCTCTGGCCGAACGCGCTAAACGGTCTCTAATAGCTATTGCTAGGCCATCGCCAGCGGGTTGGGCGATGTAGATGGCGGCAAGGCTTTGGTGATCACCTTCGCGAAGTGCTGAATAGAGAAGGCGAGCAAACTCTTCGACTGTTTCAGGTGCGGCAAGGCGAATCACATTAGGTGGGGTTTGGATTTCGGCCAATGCGATAAACCCAGTGCCAGCTAGGGGTTCTTGATCAAGAATTACTTGGGCTTTAGGGGCGTAGTGATTTTCTAGTGAGCCGCTGACGCGAATGTTTGGTTGGTTGGAGTTGTCTGCTTGATCTGCTGAATTTAAGATCTTTAAGCCAGTGACTTCTTCGATCATCGAAATAGTTATTGCACCAGGGCGCAGGATTCGAGGTAGTTCTGAGGTGCAATCGATAATCGTTGATTCAAGGCCGACTTCAGATGGGCCACCATCTAGTACTAAATCAGAATCAGTTAGGTACTCACCTAGTTCTTCTTCAACAGCTGCCGCAGTAGTTGGTGAGACTTGACCAAAACGATTGGCGCTAGGGGCAGCAATACCGGCGCCACCTTTTTGGTGGAAAGATTCAAGTAGGCCAAGTGCAAGTGAATTATCCGGAATGCGAATGCCGACGGTGTCTTGGTTGCCAGTTATGAAATCTTTAGCAAGTTCGCTGCGCTTGAGAATTAAAGTCATGGGGCCGGGCCAGAATGTGCGGGCAAGTGCAATTGCGTAGGCCGGAATATCTGAGATCCATTGATCAAGATATTTTAAATCTGCGATGTGAACGATTAGCGGGTGATCTGCTGGGCGGCTTTTGACTTGATAGATACGTGCGACAGCTGATTGGTTAGTTGCATCGGCGCCGAGGCCGTAGACAGTTTCAGTTGGGAAAGCGACGAGGTGTCCATCTAGAAGTGATTGGGCAGCAATGGCTAATGAATCAGCACTGCAATTTGAGAGAAATTGGCCCATGGGCACAATTATCTACGGTTTCTGCGAGAAGATAACCACATGAGTAGCCAGGGCCAGCCAATACGCGTGCTTCACGTGGTCACTCGCATGAATACTGGGGGCGTTGCGGTCTTAATTGGCAATCTAATGCGCAATTACGACACAAGTGCTTTTGAGTTTAAATTGGCTGCTGGCGTCTGCGATGCGACTGAAGAAGACTATTTGCAGGCGGTAGCACGAGATATTCCGGCAATGAAGATCGCTTCGCTACAGAGGGCGATTTCGCCGGTTAAAGATTTGGCTGCCTTTTTTGAGATTGTAAAAGTGATTAGAGAATTTAAGCCTGATGTAATTCATACTCACACATCAAAGGCTGGTTTATTGGGGCGGCTGGCTGGGATCGTGACGTACCCAAAAGCTAAGCGAGTGCATACTTATCACGGGCATTTACTCGATGGTTATTTCTCTAAAATTAAGACTTCTCTATTGATCAAAATCGAAGCGATGCTAGCCAAGAGAACGCATCGGTTGATTGCAATGGGTAATCAAGTAAAGCGCGATTTGCTAGATGCCGGGGTTGGCAGGAACGAGCAGTACAACGTTCTCTTTCCGGGGCTAGTTGCGGTGGAACAAATTGCTAAGGACAAGGCTCGTGTTTCACTTGGTCTGAACCAAGGCGATATCTACTGCCTATATGTCGGTAGGTTGACTCAGATCAAACGGCCAGATCGATTGCTCGATGTATTTGCTGAGTTAAAAGATCGAAACGTAGAAGTCAAATTACTCATCGCTGGTGAAGGTGAAATGCTCGATTATGTGAAAGCTAGAATTTCAAATGAGAGCTTGAATGTGGAGCTACTTGGCTGGCAAAAAGATATGTCTGCGATTTATTCTGCGGCCGATATTCTGATTTTGTGTAGCGATAATGAAGCTGTTTCGTTGGCGCTAGTCGAAGCCTCGCAATACGGCCTTCCGCTGGTCTCAACAAACGTTGGTTCGGTTGGAGATATTGTCATTAATGAGTCAACCGGGCTTTTAACCGATTTAAACCCAACTGCTTTAGCCGATGCCATTGAAAGGCTTGCTAGAGATGCCCAATTGCGCGGGGCCATGGGGCATGCAGGTAAAGCCAGGGCAGAGCAGTACTTCTCGCTAGAACGCATGGTCAAAGACCACGGAAATGTTTACGGCAGTATTTAGATCTTTTTTGGGTGCTGCCTCTAGCCAAGTAATCTCTTATTCACACCAATTTCGCAGCCCCGGCTAACGCTTGGTTAATTTTATAGGACATAATTAAGGCATGAAACTTACAACGAAACGAAATATTACCGTCCTCTCTGTTGCTATCGCCTTGATCGCCGGTGTGGCATCCATGCCCGCAGCATCGGCTGCAACAGGTCCAAACCGTTATGTGACTATCACGGCTGATGGCTCAGTAAAGGTTGTGCCAGATGCAGTGCGCATGAATGCAACTGTCACAGTTATTGCTGGCAGCAGCAAAGAAGCACAAGGTCAAGTATCGACAACATCGGCTGCTGTGCGTGCTGCGCTAACTTCTGCGAAGATCGATAAGAAAGATATTGCTACACAGAGCATCACGGTTTATCCAGAATATAACTACACCCAAGAGCTAGGCTCAAAGTTAATTGGATACCGCTCATCGCAATCATTTGCGATCATTATTCGCAACGCTGCTAACGCTGGCGACATTGTTGATTCAGTAGTTGCAGCCGGTGGCGATAACCTACAAATCAATGGCGTATCACCATTTGTTCTTGATTCAACTAAGGCTGCCGAATCTGCTCGCGCAGTTGCGGTTAAGAATGCAAAGTCAAAGGCTGCTTCATATGCCAAGTTGCTTGGTGTGAAGTTAGGCAAAGTTACTTACATTGTTGAGAACTACGCACCAGCTTCATACCCAGTTCAAATCGCACTAGGTAAAGCAGAAGATGCCATGTCAACAGTTGTAGACCTTGGTCAACAAGATGTAACAGTCAGTGTCACAGTTCGCTGGGCACTTAAGTAAAAGCTGTATCAATAATTCAAAAATAGTTAAAAGCCGAGAAGAGCTGGCAGATATTGCCTTCTTTTCTCGGCTTTTTGCTGCTCAAATCATGGATATCTGAGCCCTTTGAAGGCGAATTAATCGAGTTTTGATCGTGACCCGTTAAACGGTACGATTTGCGAGCCTCAAACGTCCCCATCGTCTAGGGGCCTAGGACATCGCCCTTTCACGGCGGTAACACGGGTTCGAATCCCGTTGGGGGCACGCAACAGAAGTAACAACGGCTTTGAAGGTGACATAAGAGCCACTTATGTGACAGGAATATTTTTTAATATTCATCAAGGCCCGGTAGCGCAGTTGGTTAGCGCGCCGCCCTGTCACGGCGGAGGTCGCGGGTTCAAGTCCCGTCCGGGTCGCAAGGACTTACATTTCGATCGCAGCGATGCGTGCGAAGTTATAGACCGCCCAAGGCTGGGTAGCTCAGTTGGTACGAGCGCGCGACTGAAAATCGTGAGGTCGCCGGTTCGATCCCGGCCCTAGCCACTCGTTGAGCAGGACTTATACGGTTCTAAGCGAAATCTTTTATTTAGTTTTTATCTTTTCCCTAACACTTGCCTAACACCCTAGCCATTATTAAACGCATTAACGAAAGTTGCCGACGCGGTTTCGGCTTGTTCGTTAGATACGTGTGCGTAGATCGTTGCCGTAGTCATGGCGTCGCGGTGTCCTAGACGTTCTGCTACTACGTGTAGCTGTTCTCCTTGTCGGAGTAGTTCGGTAGCGTGTAAGTGTCTTAGATCGTGTAGCCGAGTAGAACGTAAGCCGGCTCTTTTAATTAACTTACGGTAAACGTATCCCGGCGTATCCACGTAAAGAGGTTCGCCGTTTTCCCTAACGAACACGTAATTAGTCTCATGCCATAACTCGCCAATAGCTAAACGTTCTACGAGCTGACGTTTACGGTGTGCGTTAAATTGCGCGATAGTTTCCGGGTCGAGCTTTACACGTCTCTGACCGTTATTACCGCCTTTAGTAGTTAGTAGTTCTACGGTCTCGTTACCGGCTTTAGTTCGGTTCTTAGTGATCGAGATAGTAGAACCGTCAAAGTCTGACCACCTAAGAGCTAGTAACTCGCCACGTCTCGCCCCTGTAAATGCGCTAAGCCAGAAAAAGAAAAATAAACGGTGAGGCTTAGCTATATCTAGAAACTCCTTTAACTCGGTAAATGACCAAGGGGTAAAGGTTGGCGCGGAGTCATTAGGTAGAGGTACTCGTGAGGCCGGGTTTACGTTTAGTAGCCCGTCTAGTTCTACCGCGTTCTTTAGGGCTTTCTTTAGAATAGAGCCGGCATAGTGAACCGTTCTACGCGAAAGAGGCTTACCTTTACGACCGGGTTTCGTGAGTAGATCGTTATAGAACGCCTGTATGTGCGTTGGCCTTAGTTCTTGTAACTTAATCGAGCCTAAGCCGGGGATTAGATAGGCGTTAATTAAGTCGAGGTAACCGTCTAGCGTCGTCGCCTTTATTCGTTGAGCATGGTTACCTATCCACGTCTCTAGATAAACGCCGACGGTTAACTTATCGGCCGGTATGTAATCGCGATTAGCTAAAGCAATTCGAGCTTTATCTCTAGCTAGTTTCGCACTTTGAGCTGACTCAAAACCGCCAACCCAAACGGGTTTAGTTTTACCGGTTACTGGATCGGGTACACGCAAAACATAAGACCAGTTACGACCGGAGAAAACTATCCCGTTCTTAACTTTATTCTTAATTGGAGTTGCCATTATCTCACTTTCTTTTTAGTTTGGTTTTTCTTTACCTTGTCTTTAATTTCTTGCGGACTTGGTAAATAGTTAGCCTCGCGCGCTAATTGCGCATATTCCTGGGCTCTACGGTGCGAAACGTTTAACGTGTCTTTAATTTCCTCGATCGGCTTACCTTTAGGGAAACTTGTTTCGGCACTTAGATATATTTCCGCTACTTGTTTGAGTAGTGCCGGGGTAACTTTTCTCCGAGTAGTTTTCTGTATTTCTTTAGTTAGGGCTTTTAACTCTTTAGCGTTATAGACCGGTTGATCTTTCTTTAATCTATGGGGGTTCTGTAATCCGATTAGCACGGCTCTGTCAAAGAGCTGAGTTTGGAACTTAGCTACCGTATCTGTCTGATAACGCTGAACGCTTTCTTTAATTCGGTTCTGCTGATACTCGTCAATTTGTTTTAAGTGTGTGTCGGTAAGTGTCTCCCGTTTGTTAAACATCTCTAAAGCCCAATTAGGCCACGGTGAGCTTGCCCCGAAAATCTCTACCGAGACGAGTGTGGGCGTTGAGTGAATAACCTCGACCGTAAACCTAGACGACCACGTTTTATTTTTATTCTTAAAATAGAAAGTTACCCCAAACCAAAAAGGTATTGGCTTGTCATTAAATACGGTGAGATCACGTACGCGATCAGAAAAGTGAGCCCATACTAAAAGGTCGTCAAGCGAAACAATTTCCTCATAGACCACGCGAGTAACTCCTTAGGTAATCGCGTAGTTTCTACGCGGTTCTAGGAGTACCTTATAACTAATTAGGGCATTAGGAAACCCTAGAGAACCTAGAGAAATAAGGAATTATGGAAACTTCACTATTACCAACACTTCATAAGCTTGTAGAGGTCGGCTCACGAACCGGACTTAGCCGGTCGGCTCTGTACCGCGAAATTAACGCCGGTCGCTTAAAGGTCGTAAAGATCGGTCGGTCTGTACGTATTACCGAGTCAGAGTTAAGCCGTTTTATAGAGTCACTAGAGGCATAGTGCGAACCGCCGTCAAGGGCGGTTAGTGATGAGCTACGACGAACTTATATCTTGGCGAGGGCTCGCCCAAGGTATTCCTAAAACCGTTCTTAATCCATTAAACCGCTTAGTAATTATAACGCTTATAACTTATGAAAGTTCGGATAAGGGTGCGTTCTTTAAACCTGAAAACATCTCGAACGAATTAGGTATTACCTATCGCGCTGTATTGGATAACTTTCATTATCTAGGCGACGGCTTGGTATGGCGAGGCGGAAAGCGAATACCTTGTTCTAATCTCGCTTGTAAAGATCACTTAGGAATAATTAAAACCGCCTACTACGCGCGATCAGGTAAAGCTCAGAACTACCGGTTAGACATGAAAGCTATCGAAAGACTATCGAGCATGAACTCAGGTTCACCCATTAACGAAAGCATGAACCTAGACGATCTAGAGCATGAACCCGAGCACGTCGAGCATGAACCCGAACACGAATTAGCGCGCACGGTAGTTCACCCCTATAAACATAATAAACAATTTAATAAACTTATAAACACCGATAGCGATTATTGGTATCAGCTTATTGAGTTAGTACCCGGTAAGAAAAAGTTTGCTCATACTCCTGAGATATTAGAGTTACTATCTAAGCTGAAACATAAGGGAACAAGTTTTAAGGTAATTAGAGACGCTATCGAGACGATACCTTGGCACTCAGTAAATAACCCAAGCGGTTGGATTGCCAAGCTCTTACGCGACTTAGAGACTCGCCCACCTATATATGACATGGAGAACAAGCCGACATGGTGCCGTAAGTGCGACGAACTCACTCGACGACTTAACGAACCGGTAGCGATACCGAACGGGAACGGGGCTACGACTTTCGACTGTATAGATTGCCACCCGGCTATGGTCAATAAAAGATTAGGAAACTAAAAGACGTTAGTTTTTCTAGGAGTAGTTACACCCCTGACTCACCGTAGCCGTATATCTCCCGACCAAGTTTTTTAGGTACGAACGAACACCCCTGACTCACCATGGACAATAAATCCCCCAAGGGTTAAAGCCGGTCGCTATTTACCCAATAAGACTAGAACCCCGACAGGACTCAATTCCGATAACCACCGACTTTAACTCGCCCCCATATTCGCCCGGTTAGTTATGGCTCGTAAATAACTTTAACCCCACGAGATCGGCTAGAAACCGTAGAGAAAAGGATCAAGCTCGAACATATCGGGGAGATTGAGGACATAAAGACAGGGGGGGTAGCCAACTCACTTAAAAAAAGTATGATTGACAAATGGCCATGAGTGAAAAAAATGAAAGTTATTTGTTCGATCTATTGGAAAGTATGAACGAGTCGCTTAAAGGAATTAAGCGTTTACTGATGTTCACCCCAATTGCTTTGTTTGTAATGTCCCTTGTGCTTTTCTTTTTGGTTATTGCCTAATCCCCGGTAATTAGTTTCATATAAACCGAACTAAGATCAAGCCATGGGTTTCTTTCGTAAGCGTCAAGAAGATGATCTTTCTATGCCAAGAAATAGACGATTAGACCTTAATCCTTCACGTCAAGAACTCGAGTGGATAGAAGCTGTTAATTTATGGGAAGACGAATACTGGTCAATTCATAATCAACACGGCTGGAAGACCATTAAGGGAAAAGGGTTTAGGGAAACCAGCGACAGATTTACGCCTGTCCATTGGAAAGTGGGCGAAATAACGGTAATCGCTGAGTTTGATTCAAGAACCGGAATAGTGACCGAAAGAGTTATTGGCTAAGAATATGAAACCCCTTATTTCCGTATTGGTTGGTCTTTTATTGCTTACGGGTTGCGGTTCAGAAGCTAAGAAAGAACTTAAGTATGACGAGCTTGACCTAAGGCAGTACCAAGTATGCCTTGATTACACTATGAGTAGTTTCTCTAAAAGAGGCTACACCTATTCCGAAATGGTGACCGATTTGACCATTAAGGCATGTAAAAAGTATTTACCGGTAAAGAAATAGTCCTACTCTTTACTTAAAGTCATATCTGAAAGCTTGACCATGACTATTCCTAGCCCAACCATATTTATACCGCCAACGGCTATACCTAGCTGAATATCTGAGGCATTAGCCAAGAACCCGGCAATAGCCCAGAACAAGCCAAAGACAATAAAACATATTCCGATTAGTTTCATGACTCAAAGGTACGCCTAAGATCTAATTGGGGGTAGCCAAGCCACCTAAAGAACTACTTTCGAACTTTCGGGGAAATCTTTCGCCCGGACAGTCAGGGGGGCAAAAGGCTAAAATAAAAATTGCCTAACAATCCCCTAACACTTGCCTAACACCCTAGGGAATTACTAGGTACGTACACGCATAACGTAAGCGTAAAAGAGCTACTCGAAAGACATAAAGACACGCTTAGAACCGTATTATCCTCGACTGAAAATCGTGAGGTCGCCGGTTCGATCCCGGCCCTAGCCACTTTAGTTAAAGAAGTTTTGCGTTTGACCAGAGGCTAGCCAAAACACCTAGAAAAACTAAAATACAGCCATGAAAAAACTGGCAATTCTGGCTCTTGTAATTCTTACCTCAATTACACAAACTCATGTGGCCGAAGCCGCCACTTCCCTAAAAGTTACAGTCAAGGAAGAAGTTTGGATTTGGTTGGAAGATGAAGAAGAGGTTTACGTTGCTGACGATCCCGAAGCTCTAGCATTTAAGAAGAAGATCACTGCTTATGCAAAAACAAGTAAGGCGAAAAGTGAAGCCTTGGCAGAATGCAAGAGAGATAGCAACTACTTCAACATGCGTATAAAGGTTCTTGACGCGCGCAATGGGACAGCTGGGTTAGGAAACCTTAAGTCGGTAACAGTTTCAAACATGAAAGTTGCAGAGCAGAGAACTAATTTACCTGAGTACACCCAGGAAGAAGAAGATGAATTATGGACCGAATACGATTCTGAAGAAGACTATCCAGATTACATTGAAGAAGGTTACGTTAGTTACTACATCGAGTTCATTTGCTCTCATACGGGAAAAGTTTCACTTATTACAAGCAATGCTTACAAAATCTATATTGATGGTGACTTCGCCGGTGAATACTCAAGGACAGAGCTGGCTAAGAAGAAGTGGGCAATAACCTTCGTAGATGAGTGATTAATTCAGTAAGACGTTAGGGCGAACCAAAATCTCAAATGAGATTTATACGCTTTAAAGCTTAGGAAAATACTTAGTAAGCGGAGTTGGTTTCCTATTTATGATGTCGTCTACATAGGAGTTTGTAGCTTTAACCAGCGTTGCCCAAGAGACTTGGAAATGTTTCTCAAACGCTGCATCAAAAGTCGCACTTGGGTCGTAGGCACCGGCCGCCCAAACGTTATTAAACGCCAAGCATTTAGTCATTCCAAATTCGGCGCACATTAACTCGGTCATAAGGCCGCCCACAACGTATCGGCGCATATAGAAGTCATTCTTCTCATCAATTTGCGCTTGCGTCATATTGGGCCCGATATATGGAAAAGGTTCAGTTAATAGGAAGTCAATATCTTTTGATCGCTTTGACAGATAATTCAACGACGATACGCCCAAGTCTTTTTCCAGTATGCCTGGAGTGCGTATCTCACCAAGTGAATTACCGAAATAGAAAGCGCTGCCTTCACTCCAAAGAGTTGGGTTCATTATCATCTTGTAATTTAAGTCTGAGGCCCATGCTCTGCGGTAGTAATACTCAGCTCTAGCGCTGCCTGAGCCACCGTCGCCATAAGCATGCCACTGCGCAATGTGGGTGAGTTCGTGCTGCACGACAGCGCCAATGTTTAAATTTGGTTTACTTTCAAGTGAAGATAAGAAGATGTAAAGAGGCGTTGTAAAGAATGTTCTCGGCTCATTGAAAACAACACCTGGTCCATATACGGCACCATTTGCATTTAACTGTTGTGGGTCTTGGTTTGGCCAACCTGATCCTTGGCCTAATTCATCAGGAGTCCGCTTTATGCAGCTCTCGTAGTTCAAATTTGGATCATTCATAGCTTTATAGAAATCGCATTGCTCTTTGACATACCAAGGGGTTGCTGCGCCAACAAACATTGTGGCATCGGGTAAATAATCTTTACCCCAAAAGCGCATTGCATCTTCTGCGTAGGTTAAGAAAAGATCGCGAATCTTGGGGTCAAGTGCTGGGTCTATACGTGCATCAACTTTGTCAGTTCTAATTGGTTGCTTATCAAAGTGGGTCTTGAGAGCCGTGAAGGCAATGCTGCGTACGGATAACTTTTTACTTGGCGATTCAGGAAACGAAACTCCTTTATTCCAAACCCTGGTTATCCAGCCATTGCTAGCTTTACGTTCAACGCAGAAATACTTTGTTTTTTCGATTATTGAGACCTGGCCAACTCTTTGACAGCCTTCACCGGGTGATACTGCAGAAGCCGGAGCTAGGTTAAAGAGTGAAACAAAGAGCGCAACAGCAATCAATATCCGTAATTGATTGCGCTGGCCCGTCATTTAGCTAGCTTTGAAATAGAAGGTTGTAGCTTCATTGCCATCACCATATGAGATCAAGGTTTTGGCTGAATCCACACTGTTTGGCAGCAACACAAAGTAGCTACCGGTAATTTCATCACCAGGTTCGAGCTCAAGACCATCTAATGAATCGATCGTGTAGACCGTTGTTTTCAGGTAGTTTTCATCATCGCTAACCTGCATCAGAATTTCATCTGCTATCCAAGTTTCAGCGCTGTTATTTAAGATTGTAAAAATGATCTCGACATAGCGATCATTATCAGTTGATTGGAATACGCCAGATCCGCTTTTATCAACGCAACCTTTATTGGCAGAATCAGCTAGACAAACATCGTCGCTAACTTCTTCTACGATGCCATCAATTGTTACCGAGATGCCTGCTTTGATTACCTCTACGCCTAGGCCAGCTGGGCTTGCTTTGTCGCCAGGTAAGGCGCTTAGAAATATTTCAAACGAAACATCAACCGGTTTAGCATCGTCAAATTCACTATCGCCTGCTTTGCTAAATGTTACTCGGCAAGTTCCGACAGCTAGATACAAAATATTACTTCCATCGATCGAACATATCTGCGGTGTGCGGGAAGTCATTACTACCGGAGCACTGCTGCCGTAGCTTGGATATTCAACTGAGTAAGCATCGGCCTCAAACAGATCCTGTTTAGAAATCTCAACTGGCAAAATTTCTTGAGGTGACTTTAAAATCTCAAAAGACCTGGTAATTGACTCGGCCGGTAAATACTTCGAATCGCCGGCTTGAGATGTAGTAACTGAACAAGTGCCAAGTTTGTTTAGCGAAAGTGTGTTCGTTGCGGCATCAAAAGTGCAAGCACCGGCGGCTGAATAAGTAACCGGCAACCCGCCAGTAGAAATTGCTTTGGAGAGAATTAGGCCTTGATTAGCGAGAAAAGCATTTTCCAGCGGAGGAAAATCAATTGTTTGACTCTTTTTAACTACAGCTTTAGGAACTGCTACGCCTTTGTCCCAAATTAATTTCTTGCCAGATTTAATACAGGTAAATTTCTTGTTGCCAACGATTTGAGTCGTTTTGACTTTGGTGCATTTAGCACCGGCTTTAGCTGTGGCAGCCTGAGCTGGAACTGGAAGTAATAGTGAAGTGATTAGTAATGTAGCTAGGCCGGCTTTTCTCATGGCGAAATGATGACACCTTCGCCGACCAAGGTCTAGATAGACCTGGTTGGGTTAACCCGCTGAACCAGATGGGCCAGACTTGCGCTGGAAACGTGCCGCAGGCCCACCAGTTTGGGAGCCGGAAACCTTTGAACCTGAAGATGTGCCGCCACCTGGCAATGAAGAGTTTTTGTTTTTCTTCTTTTCGAGTGCCGCTAAAAACTTAGCGCGAGCATCATCGGCTGGTGGGTTCTGGTTTTCACTCATGTGCTTAGGGTACTACTGATCAGTTGATGGGATTCGCAGGAAAGTTATGAGTAAGACCAGCCAGATCGCTCCGGCTAGGTAAATCGCAGGAACTACAAGTGACGAAGTGACGCAACAAGCAAGAAAAGCCACGGCACCAAAGGCGGCTGCTATGCCCCACAAAACGTAGGCAGTGACCCGACGGCTCAGACCTTTGCGGACTAGTCGATGTGAAAGGTGGTCGCGACCGCCAGTAAAGGGTGAAATACCGCGGGATAGGCGTGAAATAACCACTGTGGTGGTGTCCAGAATCGGAACCGCCATCAGCAGAAGTGGGATTGAAAGCGAACGCCACTGAGGGCCAACTTCAGGCTTCAGCCGAATCGTTAATACCGCAATGATGACGCCCAGAAACAATGCACCAGCATCTCCCATATAAATTTTAGCTGGCGACTTATTCCAAATCAGAAACCCTAAAGTTGCCCCCGCTGTCACAACCGCAAGAGCGCTAACTAGTAACTGACCTTGATTGAAAGCAATTGCAAATAAGAAAACTGAAATTACCGCGACAGTGCCAGATGCACCACCATCATGATTGTCAAAGAAATTGATTGAGTTACAAATTCCAACAATCCAAAAAATAGTTACTGCATAGTTGAGAAATTGATTACTAAAGGCTTGACCTAAAATGTCATTTTGAATTAAGTAAATTGCGATCGCGGTACCAGCGATTGTTTGGGCAACTAATCGTGGCCATGGCTCTAAGCCTCGCAAGTCATCGTAGAGACCCATGGCTGAAATCAAAATTGCCGGTAACAAAACTGAGAGCGCTCTGCTAAATGTCTCTTCCGAAAAATCTGAATATAAAAGAGCAGCAAATGAGGCAACGGTTATGCCAATTGAAATTGCGACGCCACCTAAATAAGGGACTGGTTCTTTCTGAGTTTTGCGTGCCAAATTTGGGCGATCTACTGCACCAACTTTAAGTGCGATCTTGCGCATAATCGGAGTAAGCCCGCCAACTAGAGCGAAGGTTGCTATGCCCAAGATTAAAAATTGAGATAGCGAGAAGTCCATAGGAAGTGATCCTATGCGTAGGGTTAGCCTTGGGTGTTTAAGTGGCTCTTTAAAAGTTCGCGAACTTCTGATTCACGATAACGACGGTGTCCGCCAAGGGTTCTAATTGAAGTTAACTTGCCAGCTTTTGCCCAACGTGTAACAGTCTTCGGATCAACGCGAAAAAGCCCGGCGACCTCAGAGGGTGTTAATAGGACTTCGGCATCGGTAAGTCGACTCATATTTGCTTCTCCCCGCAAAGTTGTGGAAACGATGTCCGTTTCGCACCTTTAAGGGTGAAGTATCCGTCTATCGATAAGACAAAAGCAAGACTTTTTCTCAGAAATCTCACCCTTGAGGGTTAGAAATCAAGCGTGGAAATAGGTCTTCGTTAAGAAGCTTGCTCGAAAGCAGAGACTTTGCGCCAGCGGGTTATCAGCCGCTCATAGCCCAAGCCGGCAGTTGCGCCATCGTTGGCAGCAAGGCCAGCTAAGGATTCGTGAATATCTTCGATCGAAGAATCAGCTTCGATGCCACCGAGTTCAGCGAGTGCCATGTTTAAGTAATCGGCTAAACCGCCGTAATCAAGTTCTAGTAATGATTTGGGGTGGAACATATCCATCCAGTCATGAAGATCTTGAATTTCTTCTTCAACGCCGCCTTCGCCAAAAGCATTTACAACTGCTTCGTGAGTGAATTTACATCTTGCTTTTGCGTTAGCAATTTTTGCTCTAGCAATACAGAACGCACCATTGCTGTCACTGCCCCGCATTCGTTCTTCGGGGGCAAAGAGTGAGAACCAACGTGGCGGAATCAGCCAGGTTTCAGTCAAAATATGTGGAACTTTGTTATCAATGTAATCAGCACCGCTGGTAATTAACTCTTCGATTGCGGGGGTAAAGAAGTATTTTGTAACTGAAGATGGCATTGAATCAGTGAAGTTATCGTAGGCCGCCCAACTACGGGTGGCAGTTGACCATGGCGAAACGTAACGAACATCTTCGTAATCAAGAATGTGCGCACCATCTGCAACGCTGGCAAAAAATGTGGGCGCAATTAAACGCTGCATAGCGCGAGTTTGTTCATCTTCAACGGTTGAATAAATCGGGAAAGCTTCTTCCCAAACTAAGCGGTCGGCAGGTTCAAATGCTGAGAGCGGTTCGTAAATACGTAACGCAGCAACGTAAGGAGTTCGGCGCGTCATGAGTTACAGGCTAACTAACTTAGTAATTAAGCGCGAGGAATGTAGTTGCCCTCAGCGAACGGATCATCGTTATCGTTATCGTCAACTGTTGGAGCTTCGCCATGTAGCTCTTTTGCGAGGCGATCTAGATCCATATCTTGAGAGTTATATTTCAAATCTCTAGCGACTTTGGTTTGCTTTGCTTTTGCGCGGCCGCGACCCATGGGCGACCTCCTTTTTCACGTTGTTTCCGTCAAGACGCGTAGGTTACCGCGCTTGGTAGGTACCTTCCAAAGTTGAGCGTGCTTGGGTCGCATTTGAGCGTACTTCGCCGGCAATCCAGGCCTTCATGCCACGGGCAGCCAGCGATCTAAGCGTCAGATCGGCGACATCTGGGGCCACAACGGCGACCATGCCCACGCCTGCGTTCCAGGTTCGCTCGAGGGCGCTTTGGCTGACTTCGCCGACTCGGGCCATGAACTCCATCTCAACCGGAAGCGCCCAAGTGCTGCGGTCATAGGTGGCGCAAAGTCCGGCCGGAATAACTCGAGCCGTGTTCTCGGCCAAACCGCCACCTGTCACATGTACGAAAGTGCGCAAGTTAGTGCCGAGTGATTTGATCAAAGCTAAGCAATCAAGGGTGTAGATCTCGGTTGGAGTTAAGAAAACTTCACCGGCTGTTTTGTTGTATTCGGTTACGACAAAGTTGAGCGATAAGTTTCTGGTTTTGATGATGTGACGAATGAGTGAATAACCATTTGCGTGGAAACCAGAGGCTGGCATACCGATTAATACATCGCCGGCTTTAACTAAGTCGGCTGAAAGTAATTTGTCGGCATCGACTGCGCCTGTGGCTGCGCCGGCGATATCGAATTCGTCATCGGCCATTAACCCTGGGTGTTCAGCAGTCTCACCACCAATGAGCGCGGTGTTGGCTTTCTCGCAACCACGTGCGATGCCAGAAACAATTTCCGCAATACGTTCTGGAATAACTTTGCCAACTGCGATGTAGTCAGTCATGAAAAGTGGTTCGGCTCCGCAAACAACAAGGTCATCAACGACCATGGCAACTAAATCTTCACCGATGGTGTCGTACTTACCTAACATACGAGCAATCTCAGTTTTAGTGCCAACGCCATCGGTTGAAGTGGCAAGTAGCGGTTGCTTAAATTTTGTGAGTGCTGTTGCATCAAACAAGCCAGCAAAGCCACCGATGCCACCCATAACTTCTTTGCGTGATGCTTTGGCAATGCTGGCTTTCATTAACTCAACAGCGCGCTCGCCGGCATCAATATCAACGCCCGCATCTTTGTAATCAGCCACTGACTTGCTCCGATGCTTTGGTAACTTCAGTAATCTCAAGACGCATTTTGCCTTCTGACAAATCAGTTGGAATCGCAATTGGGTATACGCCGGTGAAGCATGCTGTGCAGAGTTTTGAATCGGGTACCGAAGTTGCTTGAACTAAGCCTTCGATTGAAACGTAGCCAAGTGAATCAGCCCCGATTGAACGGCGAATCTCTTCAACGCCTAAACCACTCGCAATTAGCTCGGCGCGGGTAGCAAAATCGATACCGTAGAAACAAGGCCATTTAACTGGGGGAGAGCTAATTCGAACGTGAATTTCAGCGGCGCCGGCCTCGCGCAACATACGAACGATGGCGCGTTGAGTATTACCGCGCACGATTGAATCATCGACAACGACAATGCGCTTGCCTTCGATTATTTCGCGCAACGGGTTTAACTTTAAGCGAATACCTAATTGGCGAATTGTTTGTGAAGGTTGAATAAAAGTACGACCAACGTAAGAGTTCTTAACTAAACCAAGTCCGTAAGGAATGCCAGATTCTTTGGCATAACCAATGGCAGCTGGTGTACCTGATTCTGGCACTGGAATAACTAAATCTGCATCAACCGGAAATTCTTTAGCTAGCTGTTGGCCAATCTTTACGCGGGTGGCATGAATTCCTTGACCAGCAATTGTGGTGTCAGGTCGAGCTAAATAAACATATTCGAAGAGACAACCTTTAGGTTCAGCTGGTGCCCAAGGGTGAGCGCGCAAACCATCTTGATCGATTGCGATAAATTCACCGGGTTCAACTTCGCGAACAAAAGCTGCGCCAACTATGTCAAGGGCGGCAGTCTCTGAGGCAACGACCCAACCAGTTTCTAATTTACCAATTACAAGTGGGCGAACACCGTGACGATCGCGCGCAGCATATAAAGTGTGTTCATCCATAAAGATCAACGAGAAAGCACCTTCGAGTAGTGGCAACACGGCTAGTGCACTTGCTTCAACATTTTTCTCATTCTGTAGCGCAATTAGCGCAGTCATAATTTCGGTATCAGTTGTTGCGCCGCGACCATTACGCGCAGGCGTTGGATCTAACTTTGAAACCAGTTCAGCTAACTCACCAGTGTTAGTTAAGTTGCCGTTGTGCGCTAGCGCGATCGTGCCATATTTAGTTGGGCGCAAAGTTGGTTGGGCATTAACCCAGGTACTTGAACCAGTTGTGCTGTAGCGGCAGTGACCAATAGCAAGGCTGCCTTTAAGAACTGCCAAATCTGACTCAGTAAAAACTTGCGAAACTAAACCCATATCTTTGTAAATCAGAATTCGTTCGCCATCAGAAGTAGCAATGCCAGCGGATTCTTGGCCGCGGTGTTGAAGTGCGTAAAGCCCATAAAACGCTAGTTTTGCGACTTCTTCGCCGGGTGCCCATACCCCGAAAACTCCGCAGGCATCTTGTGGGCCTTTGTCATCTTCTAGAACATTGTGATTAAGCAATCCATCGGGGCGGCGGCTCATGGCGCAATCCTATTTGTTGTTTGTAGCGGCAGATACTCCGACAGGTCGGCGCGCGCACCAGATGCGTTGATTTTCCCAGTCGCCATTGCCGCGGCCCAGTTGGTTTCACCGTTTGCAAGGGCTAACCATGTCTCGGCATCCATCTCAATGACATTAGGTGGAGTGCCACGGGTATGTGTTGGGCCCTCACCGCATTGCACCGCTGAATATGGTGGAATGCGAACTTCAATTGCGCGACCAGGGTTCTTCGCAACTAATAGAGCAAGCGTTGCTTTAACTGATTCGAGAATCTGTGGGTCGCGCATTAGTTAGCCAAACAACTTCGGGAAAGTTTCAGTGTGAGCAGTGCGTAATTCAGCCAGTGAAATCTCAGCGCCATTAATTGTGAGCGAGGTGCCACCGGTTGTGCCGATCTTGGTTGCGGGGTAAGTAATCATTGCGGCGTCCTGTGGATCAATCGCAATTAGAACCCGAGAAGGCGTTTCTGAGAGAAGTTCAATGCCAGCATCGCTCAGTGTGATCGTTGCACCGACATTGTTCTTAAGCGTTGCTTCGATCAGCGTTGCGGCAAGGCCGCCTTGCGAGAGATCGTGAGCGCACTTAAAAATTGAATTGTTAGCAAGCAGAAAATCAATCAACTTCATTTCGCGTTGTAGATCAGCGATTGGTGAATTTCCACCACGTTGATTGTGCAAGAAAGCCCATTCGCTGCCCGCTAAATCATTTTTAGTTTCACCAAGTAAGTAGAGATCAAGACCAGCGGCTGGAATTCCCATTGGCGTGCGAGTGCGCACATCTTGAATAACACCGAGCACGCCGATTACGGGAGTTGGCAAAATCGCAACCTCACCAGTTTGGTTATAGAAGGAAACATTGCCACCAGTAACCGGTAGCCCCATTTCTAAACAACCATCGGCTAAACCACGCACTGTTTCGGCGAACTGCCACATGACACCCGAGTCCTCAGGTGAGCCAAAATTAAGGCAATTTGTGACTGCTAACGGCTTGGCGCCAGCGACTGCGATGTTGCGAGCAGCTTCAGCCAAAGCCAACTTGGCGCCTTCGTACGGATTTAAATATGACCAATTGGCATTGGCGTCGGTACTAATGGCCACACCTAACTGCGTTGATTCATCAACGCGAACCATTCCGGCATCTTCTGGTTGCGCCAGAATTGTGTTGCCTTGTACATACTTGTCATATTGCGAAGTAACCCAAGATTTATCAGCCAGGTTGGGTGTGCTCGCGATAGTTAACAGCGCAGCTTTAATTTCTGCCGCGGTTTTAGGCAGCGGCACATCGACGACCTGGGCGTTAACAATATTTATGTAATCAGGTTGGGCAAATGGTCGATTGTAGACCGGGCCTTCGTGAGCCACTGTGCGAGGTGGCACATCAACAATTACTTCGCCGTGCCAAGTAATGATCAAGCGATCGCCATCGGTAACTTCACCGATTACATCAACGGTCACATCCCATTTTGCGCAAATCTCTAAGAAGCGCGCAATATGTTTTGGCTCGACAATTGCGCACATGCGCTCTTGTGATTCTGACATCAGAATTTCTTCGGGTGAAAGTGAGGGGTCGCGAAGTGGCACTTTGTCGAGTTGAACCTGCATGCCACCGCTACCGCCCGAAGCAAGTTCGCTAGTTGCGCAAGAAAGTCCAGCACCACCAAGATCTTGAATACCAACAACTAAATCTTCGGCAAAAATTTCAAGGCTGCATTCAATTAGAACTTTTTCAACGAATGGGTCGCCTACCTGCACACTTGGACGTTTAGCTGGGCCACTTGCACCGAATGTCTCTGATGCTAGAACTGATACGCCACCAATGCCATCGCCACCAGTTTTGGCACCAAAGAGCACAACTAGATTGCCGGCACCTGATGCTTTCGCTAATTTGATTTGATCATGGCGCATTACGCCAACGCAGAGAGCGTTAACTAGCGGGTTGCCTAAATAAGTTTGATCAAAAGTTATTTCGCCACCGATATTTGGCAGGCCGAGGCAGTTTCCATAACCACCGATTCCGGCCACGATGCCAGGCAAAACCCGCTTGGTATCAGGGGCATCGGCCGGGCCAAAACGAAGTGGGTCCATGACGGCGATTGGGCGAGCGCCCATCGTCAAAATATCTCGCACGATGCCGCCAACACCAGTTGCAGCGCCTTGATAAGGCTCAATGAAAGATGGGTGGTTATGCGATTCAATTTTAAATGTAACTGCGTAACCCTGACCGACATCAACCACACCAGCATTTTCACCAATGCCCACAAGAAGCGCGTCGCTATGTGGTGCTTTCTCGCCAAATTGTTTTAAGTGGACTTTGGAAGATTTATAAGAACAGTGCTCAGACCACATAACCGAATACATGGCCAGCTCTGATGAAGTTGGGCGACGGTTAAGGATTTCCTTAATGCGCGCATACTCATCGGGTTTTAAGCCAAGTTCAGCAAATGGCTGCTTGGTATCTGGCGAAGTTTGCGCAATGGCAACTGTATCTAGTGACATCACTTACCTACCAACGCTGTAAGAACTGAGGTGAAAAATGGCAGGCCATCTGTTGTTGGGCCGGTTAGTGAATCAATCGCGTGTTCTGGGTGAGGCATTAGACCAACTACGTTGCCACGTTCATTGGTGATGCCGGCAATCAAATTGCGCGAGCCATTTGGGTTTTCGCCAACGTAGCGAGCAATAATGCGATTGCTATCTTCGAGCGCTTTTAAAGTTTCATCGTCACATTGGAAAGAACCTTCACCATTTTTTAGTGGAATCACAATTTCTTGCCCCTTGGTGAAGCTTGAAGTCCAAGCACTTGTGATGTTTTCAATCTTGAGAGTTTGATCACGACATAAGAAATGTAGTTCGTGGTTACGAGTTAACGCGCCAGGCAACAAGTGCGCTTCGCAGAGAACTTGGAACCCGTTACAGATACCAAGTAGTGGCATACCTTTTTTGGCTTGAGCAATAATTTCAGTCATAACTGGGGCAAAGCGTGAGATCGCACCGCAACGCAAATAATCACCGTAAGAAAAACCACCAGGCAAAATAACGGCATCGACGCCTTTTAGGTCAGCATCGCCATGCCAAAGCGAAACTGCTTCAGCACCCGCGTATTTAACTGCTCGCGCAGCATCTCGATCATCGAGAGTGCCAGGAAAAGTTACGACTCCAATGCGCATACTTATTCGGCCCTAACGATGAAAGTTTCGATAACTGGGTTGGCAAGCAATACTTCGGCAGCTTTTTCAACTTCAACGATTTGCGCAGCAGTTACATCGCCATCGACTGTGATCTCAAAGCGTTTACCTTGGCGAACATCGGTGGCAAAAGAGAAACCTAAGCGGGGCAGTGCAGCGGCAACAGCCTTACCTTGTGGATCCAAAATCTCTGGTTTCAACATAACATCAACCACGATTTTTCCCATTTTTTTCTCCCTTGTTAGTTCTGAAAGCTAGAGCCGGTGATTTTTTGGAAAGCTGCTTCATAACGTTGCGCGGTTTTTTCAACAATTTCAGTCGGCAACGCTGGTGGATTGCTTTCGCGATCCCAGCCGCTGCTAATTAAATAATCACGCAGATATTGTTTATCAAAAGATGGTTGCGATTTACCTGGTTGCCACTCGGCGGCATCCCAGAAGCGCGAAGAATCAGGAGTTAAAACTTCATCGCCTAGCGTCATTTCACCATGGGCATCTGTACCAAATTCAAATTTGGTATCAGCCAAGATGATGCCGCGTTCGCTAGCAATCTTGGTGGCTGCGTCGTAAATCTCAAGAGTTAGGTCGCGTAACTCAGCTGCGGTTTCGGCGCCAACAATTTTCGTAGCGGCTAGAAAATCAATATTTGTGTCGTGATCGCCAATTTCGGCTTTTGTCGCTGGCGTGAAAATGCTTGTGGGCAACTTTGAGCCATCTTGTAAGCCAGCTGGCAAATCATTGCCACAAACTTTCTGGTCATTCTTATATTCAGCCCAACCACTGCCAGTTAGATATCCGCGAGCAACACATTCAATTGGATACATCGTTAGCGGTTTAACGATTACCGCACGACCAGCAACTGCTGTTGGCACATCGGTTGAAACAATGTGGTTAGGCACTATCTGCTTTAGTTGTTCAAACCACCAGAGCGTTAATTGGGTTAAAACCGCCCCTTTATTGGGGATTTCGGTGGGTAAAACCCAGTCAAAGGCTGAGATGCGATCGCTGGCCACGATTAATAAATTGCCAGATTCATTGGTATAAAGTTCGCGAACTTTTCCGGTGCGCAAGTGAGTCCACCCAGTTATCGCAGGCGCTGGCGGTGGGCCAGCTGGGCCAAAGCCGCTCACCGAATAGCGCCGGGTTTGTACTGCGCAGCGGCAGGGTGCGCGGAAGTAATCGCTTCAATGCGACTAACAACTCGAGCTACTTGTTGGCGAGCATCGCCAGTAAATTCAATTGGGTCGCTAATTAACGCTTTAAGGGCAGCGCCATCAAGTGGAATTCGCGCATCGGCAGCAATGGCTGCGAACAAAGTGTTTGGTTTTCCTTCACGCATCGCTAGGGCTGCCGCAACTGCATGTTCTTTAATCACTTCGTGCGCAACTTCGCGGCCAACGCCGGCCTTAACCGATGCCATCAGAATCTTGGTTGTGGCTAAGAATGGTAAGTAACGTTCTAACTCGGCAGCGATGACGGCAGGGAAAGCACCGAACTCGGCAATTACGGTTAAGAAAGTTTCGAGCAAGCCATCGATGGCGTAGAACGAATCAGGTAGAGCCACGCGACGAACAACGCTGCAACTAACATCGCCTTCATTCCATTGATCGCCAGCTAATTCGCTAACCATTGAGGCGTAACCGCGCAGAACAACTGATAAACCATTAACGCGTTCGCAAGAACGAGTATTCATTTTGTGTGGCATTGCGCTGCTACCAACTTGGCCAGCTTTAAAACCTTCGGTTACTAGTTCGGCGCCAGCCATTAAACGAATCGAAGTTGCAAGTGATGATGGCCCAGCAGCTAATTGAACTAAGGTGGTAACTACGTCGTAATCAAATGATCGCGGATAAACCTGACCAGTTGAATCTAGAACGTTTTCAAAACCAAGTTCGGCGGCAATGGCGCCTTCTAACTTGAAGTGGGCATCGCTGCTACCAAGTAGATCGATGGAATCTTGCGCGGTGCCTACTGGGCCCTTGATGCCACGCATCGGATAACGCTCTTGTAACGCTGTTAAACGGGCATATGCGAAGAGCAACTCTTCGGCGGCGGAAGCAAAGCGCTTACCTAAAGTTGTGATTTGAGCCGGCACATTATGCGAACGACCGGCAATTGGTTGAGAGGCATATTGCGCAGCACGATCGCCGAGAGCGGCAAGGACTGCCACAACTTTGTCGTGCACAATATTTAAGCCATCGCGTACTTGTAGCGCTTCAATATTTTCAGTTAGGTCGCGGCTAGTCATACCGGCATGAATTGCTTCGTGGCCAGCAAGTGCATTAAATTCTTCGATACGAGCTTTTACATCGTGACGCGTGGCTTTTTCGCGAGTATCAATTGAAGCTAAATCAACTTTAGTAATCACTTTTTCATAGTCAGCGATTATTTTGGCATCAATGGCATGGCCCAAAGTTGACTGTGCGCGCATGACGGCGATCCAAAGTTTGCGCTCTTGAATAATTTTGGCTGTTGGCGCAAAAATTGCGCGCATCTCGGCCGATGCATAACGGCTACCTAACAAGCTAGCTGACTCGTTCACTGCGTTATTCTCTCGCATTTAATTGCCCTTCTCTGCCACCGACGCATTTAGCGCGATGTCGGTTCGGTAGAACGAATCGGTTAACTTGATTTGGGAGATCACTCGGTAAGCCTGATTACGCGCTTCGGTTAGATCGCTACCAATGCCAGTCACGGTTAGTACTCGCCCACCGTTTGCTAGCAATTTCTCACCCTGCGCCTTTGTGCCCGCATGGAAAATTTGAACGTCATTTACCGATGGCAAGTTAGTTATCTCGCCACCAGTAACTGGCTCGGTTGGATAACCCGGTGCTGCCAACACAACAGTTACAGCTGAATTATCGCGCCACTGCAGCGCAACATCATCTAGATCATTGGTCGCAGCTTTATAGAGCAGTGCTGCCAGTGGGGTTTGTAATCGTGGAATCAAAACTTGAGTTTCGGGGTCACCAAAGCGGGCGTTAAATTCAATTACACGTAGACCTTGGTCAGTAAGAGCGAGACCCGCATATAACAAGCCTATGAATGGGGTTCCACGCGCTGCCATCTCGGCGATCATCGGTGCCAAAACTTGGGTGTAGACCTCATCTTCAAGATCAGTTGGTGCCCAAGGCAACGGCGAATATGCACCCATGCCACCAGTGTTCGGGCCGGCATCGCCATCTTGAGCTCGCTTAAAATCTTGCGCAGGTTGCATCGGAATTATGTTGCGACCATCGCTAATGCCGAATAAAGAAATCTCGGGGCCAGCTAAATATTCTTCGATGACCACTCGTTGACACTGAATTGCGTGAGCGATCGCTTCATCGCGATTAGTTGTAACAACTACGCCTTTACCAGCAGCCAACCCATCATCTTTAACAACGTAAGGGGCGCCGAAAGTATCTAGTGCTCTTTCGATTTCAAGTTGTACTGGGCCAACAGTGAAACTCTTAGCAGTTGGTACGCCAGCATCGTGCATAACTTCTTTCGCAAAGTTTTTGCTACCTTCAAGTTGGGCTGCCGCTTTGGAAGGACCAAATACTTTTATACCGGCTGCGCGTAAACGATCGGCAGCGCCATTAACAAGTGGCACTTCAGGGCCGATCACAACAAATTCAATTTCCAGGGATTTAGCTAATTCAGTGATTGCTTGATTATCTTTGATATCCAAGTCATGACAAGTAGCAAATTGCGCAATACCTGGGTTGCCAGGTGCCACATGTAATTCAGTGCAGAAAGTATCTGCGTGTAGTCCTAGTGCCAGGGCGTGTTCGCGACCGCCGCTTCCGACTAGGAGGATTTTCATCTTTAGATGAACTCCTTCACGACGATTGTCTCGTCGCGACCCGGCCCAACACCGATTGCGCTCATCGGCGCACCAGATATCTTTTCTAAGTAAGCGACATAAGCTTGTGCGTTCTTCGGCAGATCAGAAACTTTGCGTGCGCTGCGAATATCTTCGGTCCAGCCAGGTAGATATTCATAAATTGGTATCGCGTGATGGAAATCAGATTGCGAAGCAGGCAGTTCTTCAACGCGCTTGCCATCGATCTCATAAGCCACACATACTGGGATTTGCTCCCAGCCAGTAAGCACATCGAGCTTGGTTAAGAAGAAATCAGTTAAACCATTTACGCGCACGGCATAGCGAGCAATCGGAGCGTCATACCAACCGCAACGACGGTTGCGACCAGTTGTTACGCCAACTTCGCCACCGATTCTGCGTAGTTTTTCGCCATCTTCATCGAGTAGCTCAGTTGGGAACGGCCCACTACCAACGCGAGTTGTGTAGGCCTTAACAATTCCGATTACGCGTTCAATTTTGGTTGGGCCAATGCCAGAACCAGTGCAAGCACCGCCAGCAGTTGGATTACTTGAAGTTACGAATGGATAAGTACCGTGGTCAACGTCGAGCAAAGTGCCTTGTGATCCTTCGAGCAGAACAGTTTTGCCAGCCTTTAGTGCTTGATCAAGAATCAAAACAGTATCGGCCACATATGGGCGCAAGATTTCGGCATAGCCCAGATATTCGGCCAGAACTTCTTCGACCTCAATATTTTTGCGATTGAACACTTTAATTAAAACTTGGTTCTTATCGCGAAGTGCAGCTTCAATTTTCTGACGCAGAATTGAAGGATCAAATAAATCTTGCACGCGAATTCCGATGCGATTAATTTTGTCGGCGTAGGCCGGCCCGATGCCACGACCAGTTGTTCCGATCTTGGCGTTGCCTAAGAAACGTTCGGTCACTTTATCGATGGTGCGATGATAAGGCGTAATCAAATGCGCGTTAGTGCTAATCAATAATTTGCTGCAATCAATACCGCGCTCAGTTAAACCTTTGATCTCTTGTAATAAAACACCTGGATCAATAACTACACCGTTGCCAATAACTGGAATTACATTTGGACTCAAAATTCCGGAAGGAAGTAAGTGCAGCGCATATTTTTGATCACCGATAACAACTGTGTGACCCGCGTTGTTGCCACCTTGATAGCGAACTACATAATCAACGCGGTCACCGAGCAAATCGGTAGCTTTACCCTTGCCCTCATCGCCCCACTGAGCTCCCAGTAGAACTAATGCAGGCATCGGTAAAGCCTTTCTCTCTTATTAAAGCGCGGTAAGTAGAAGTTTACTTGCGAGAAGTGGTTCCGGTAGAACGAAGGTCTTCGCAACCTTTAACAACGCGAGCAGCCATGCCAGCCTCAGCCAACTTGCCCCATGCGCGTGGGTCGTATGCCTTCTTGTTACCAACTTCACCGTCGATCTTGAGCACGCCGTCGTAGTTCTTAAAGGCGTGATCAACAACTGGGCGAGTAAATGCGTACTGAGTATCGGTATCGATATTCATCTTAATTACACCGTAATCAAGGGCTTCGCGGATCTCAGAAAGTAGCGAACCTGAACCACCGTGGAAGACAAGATCCATTGGCTTGCTGCCAGCAGGTAGACCAAGTTTTTCAGAAACCGCAGCTTGTAGGGTCTGCAGAATCTTAGGTTGTAGAACAACGTTGCCTGGCT
>Ga0208485_1000056_pt1 | contig 35660 bp, 34 predicted proteins | sample LakMenEpi27Jul12_FD_150707 | JGI IMG/M metagenome (GOLD analysis project Ga0208485, IMG submission 150707) | Freshwater microbial communities from Lake Mendota, WI - 17JUL2012 deep hole epilimnion (SPAdes) | ecosystem: Environmental > Aquatic > Freshwater > Lentic | place: Lake Mendota, Madison... | reverse complement strand
TCACCTGCTGATTAGGTCCAAGCCAGGTTTTACGCTCGGATTGGGCCAAATTTGCGCGGGAGGATTCGCATAGCGGCCGAGTGCGCACGCTTGGAAAGCGTGTATAGGGCAACCTATCGAGGGTTCAAATCCCTCATCCTCCGCTCTTAGAGCTTCGGCTGATTCACGAACTAATCTATTCGCCAATTAACCTGGAACCAGTGCCTGATACAGAAATCAGAAGTTCGGAAATCCTCCGCTCCCAAGTTCGATTTAGACGTTGAGGCTGTGGATAACAAAAACGACCGAACAAGAAACTCGTCATTCTCTATGAATGAAAATAATAAAAAGCTTCCAAGTAATAATTCTGTCAATCTCTTTCATCTTTGCTAACACGCTTTATGTGCCTACAAATGCCAGCGCCGTCGTCACCCCACCTCTCACAAAATGCAATATTAGGGTCGATAATCCACATATTTCTGAAAATCTATTACGCACGCGAGGAATTTTGGCTGTCAAAGTTAATGCGCGATCCAAATGCAATAAGCCAATGCGCAATTTAGTTCTCACCGTCGAAATCTACAAAATAGGATTCTTTAGGGATCAAAAGGTTGCAGATGAAAAAGAGGCCGAACCAGGTCTGATTTTTGCTAATAAAGTGATCAAGAATGAAAAAACTTACTTCAAGTGCACAAATACAAAACGAAGTAGGTACTACGGAATTGCATTTGCGACTGCGACCATGGGGAGAAAGTTCGTCAAGACCTTCCATGTAATAACTGAAAAAACTATCGCCCTCAATTGTGGTAATTGACGTAAACTTGGACCATGAGCCCAAATACTGATGAGAACACTCTTCGTGATGATGCATGGGATGCTCGTTATTTCGGTTTAATTCTAGAGTTGGAGGAAGAAAACTCCTCAAGATACGAAAGTCAAACTTTGAGAATCCTAAAAGATAAATCTTTTGAACTTTCAATACTAAATTCCAAGATCAAATACCAACTCACTCGTACAGGTTGTACGTTTTATATTTACAATAGTAATGGCTTCTGTACAGAGACATCCTGGACCCGGATGGGTTGGAGAAAAGCGTCAAAAATCAAAGCGTTGCCTAATTTTTTCGCAAAGTCTGAGGCAGACGCGCAGATTGATAGAGCGATATAAAAACTTGGCGATACTTACTCACTAATTACCACTCCACAATCTGGTTGTCTTCCCACAGAACTCCAGTGGTGTCGCCTGAGTTAAATTTTCTAGTCGCTAACCAAAGTGCAGTTGCTGCGCCTTCTTCTGCGCTGCGCGGTGCATCAGCACCGCCCATGTCGGTGCGGGAATGATTCGGGCACACTGCATCAACTAAAATTCCACGCGCACCCAAACCAGTTTCGTGCGCGAGATTTCGCACAAATGCGTTAACGCCAGCTTTACTAATTCGATATGGCGCGAGACCGCCAGCATTTCCGGGGCCAGACATTCGACCTAAGCAAGCAGAGTAAATGATGATGCGACCATTACGTGCTTCGGCCATGGCAGGTACTAACCCATTAACGATTGTGAAAACGGAATCTAAATTAATTGTCATCACGCGACGCCATTCCGCATCAGTTGTCTTTAACGTCTTTGACATTTTCTCGCTCATCACACCATGGGCCAGAATCATGATTTCGGGGGCTATCTGTTGCTGCGCAATTAGTTCAACGGTTTTGCGAGTAGCTGACTGATCTTCTAGATCAACGGCATAGGTCGTGAACTTTTGATTCGGAAATTGGGCTTGCAACGTCTGTTGCGCAATCGAAAGGCGATCTGGATCTTTTGCAATCATCACGATGTCATGGCCCAGCGCAGCGAGTGACTTGGCGTTTTCAAAACCCAAACCTCTGCTTGCACCGGTCACGATCGCTAAAGCCATGGGTAAAGCCTGCCCCAAATTGCTGAAATTTGCCGACTGAAATTGATGTGCTAATTCATTATCGTGCGTAAAGTATTGACCTATGGCAACTAAAGATCGCAGCGGATATTTGACTTGGAAGCATGGCCGAACTTGGTTTCGTGTAATTGGAGACCTGAGAAATGGGCAGATTCCAATAGTTGTAATGCATGGTGGCCCTGGCGGAACACACGTCGGAGTTTTAACTATGGCGAAATTACTAAACGCATCAGGTCGCCCCGTAATTGTTTACGACCAGCTTGGCTGCGGAAAATCAACTACGCTAAAAGCAAAGCCCGCTAGCTTCTGGACGATGGAGCTTTTCGAAGAAGAGCTAACGCGCCTGATCAAGCATCTTAAGATTGAAAATCGTTACATACTTGCTGGTGCATCTTGGGGTGGAATGCTGGCGTTGAACTATTCGATCAAAAAGCCAAAAGGTTTAAAAGGTCTAATCATTGCTAATTCACTTCCATCTAGTCGCATGTGGGTGCGCGAGACTCGCAAGCTCGTTGCAAAGCTGCCACCTAAATATCGCAATGCGATTTATAAATACGAGAAGTTAGAGAAATACAAAGCTAAGGAATATCTAGCTGCCAACGTTGAGTTTGCTAAGCGCCATATCAGGCAAATTCCACAACTCGTTGATTTCGCACAGAAACCGAAATTTGGAATGCATGTTTACGAAGCGATGTGGGGGCCAACTGAATTTACGGTGCGCGGAACACTAAAAGATTGGTCAGTTGAAAAGGAACTTCATCTAATTAAGGTGCCGACTTTCTTCATCAATGGTGAGAAAGACGAAGCAACCCCCGTTATGCATCGTTTTATGAAAGCGCGCGTTAAAGGTTCGCAGTATTACTGCATCAAAGGTGCTTCACATACTGCCCCGGCCGAGGCGCCCCTTGAATGGATGCAGGTAACCCAGAAGTGGCTAAAGAGCAAAAAACTTTAGTTAGATCTGCACGCCAATATATTTAGTTTGCAGGAACTCATGAATTCCATCGAAGCCACCTTCGCGACCTAAGCCAGATTGCTTCACGCCACCGAAAGGTGCAGCTGGATCAGAAATAACACCCTTATTGATCGCAACCATTCCGGATTCCATGGCTTCGGCTGTACGGATTGCACGAGCTAAGTCACTTGAGAATACGTAACTAATTAGTCCGAATTCGGTGTCGTTCGCGAGTGCGATTCCCTCGGCATCGGTATCGAAGATAACGACTGGAGCTACTGGGCCAAAGATTTCGTGGCGCAAAATTGGGTTGTCTTTAGCCACTGAAAGCACGGTTGCTGGGTAGAAAGCACCTACGCCATCGGGGGTTTTACCGCCGGTTTCGACCTTGGCGCCAGCTGCGATTGATTGATCAACTAATTCAGCGATCTTGTTGCGCTCTTTAATTGAAACGCTGGCACCAAGCGTTGTTGTGGCATCAGTGCCGCGACCAACAACAAATGCGGACATTGATTTAGTTAACTCAGCAATAAATTTATCTGCGATTGGTCGTTGCACATAAATACGGTTTGCAGAAGTGCATGCAGCGCCACCATTGCGCATCTTGGCTAATAACAGTTGCGGAATTGTGACTGCTAGGTCGGCGTCATCGTGCACGATAACTTGGGCGTTACCACCAAGTTCCATTGAGCAACGAATTACATTGTCGGCAGCTTCTTTAAGTAGAACGCGACCAACTTCAGTTGAACCAGTAAAAGATAAATTCTTAACGCGTGGGTCGTGCAGCATTTTAGAAATTGCTGGACCAGTTTTTTCTGGAATAACTAAATTCAAAACACCCTTAGGTAAACCAGCGCGCTCCAAAATACCAACGATGTGCATTGCAGTCAGTGGAGTTTCCGTTGCTGGTTTTAAAATCATGGTGCAGCCCGCAGCAATAGCTGGACCAATTTTGCGAGTTGCCATTCCAGCTGGGAAATTCCACGGGGTAATTAAAATTGATAAACCAATTGGCTGATGGGTAACTAAAATTCGTTTGTCGCCACTAGGTGACATGCGGAAATCTCCTGGTGTGCGCACTGTTTCTTCGGCAAACCAACGGAAAAATTCCGCAGCGTATGCCGCTTCACCGCGAGCATCAGGCATTGCTTTGCCATTTTCGCGCGAGATCAACGTAGCAATCTCTTCAATTTCAGCGGTCATGATTTCAAATGCTTTACGCAGAATTTCAGAACGGAAACGCGGCGCGGTCGAAGCCCACTCAACAGCTACGGCATCGGCGGCGGCAATCGCAGCTTCGCATTGCGCATCATCGGCGATCGAAACTTGGGCAATAACGGAACCATCGCTGGGGTCAGTTACGGCAACCGTGCTTGCACCCGGCACCCACTGGCCATTTATATAGAGTTGTGTGCGCATAGGGAGAGCATAACAATCTAAGATAGGGCCTCTAACAAGGAGTAAAAGTGCCTAAGTCTTGGACTGATGGAGCCCCAGCCCCGGTTGCGCTTCAGGAACATGCGCATCTACGCGACCCGCTTACCTACAAGATAAAAAGACGCTTCTTGGGGAAACCTCTTAACCGGCATTCTTTGGGGAATCAAAGATTAAATAAGAAGTACGCATTTGGAATTTTGTCATCTGATTGCATTTCATCTTCAGCTTATGGTGGAGAGCAAATTCTATTGGCCTTGATTCCTGCATTTGGCTTGGCTGCATTCACAATTTTCCCACCCATAGTTGGCGTAATTTTATTAATGTTGTTAGTTATAACTTTTTCATACCGAGATGTAATAAACACTTACACACAATCTGGTAGTGCTTATATTGTTGCTAGAGAAAATTTTGGTCGCGTTGTCTCTCAAGTCGCTGCAATTGAACTTATGTTTGGCTACATAATTACTGTGGCAATTCAATCTGCTGCTGGTGTCGCGGCAATAATTTCTACTTTCCCAGAGATAAATTCTTACAAGATACAACTTACCCTTTCGATAATTGTGCTTTTAACATTCGTTAATTTAAGAGGTGTTAAAGAAGCAGGTTTAATTTTTGTTATTCCTTCTTACCTATTTATGGGATCTATGCTGGTAGTTTTCATTTTTGGTATTTATAGATATTTCACTGGATCGCTTGCTAAGTACTCTCTTGAAACTGAAGGTTTGATACCAATTGGTGAGCCACAAGGGCTACTTTCAGTGGCTGCGGTTTTACTAATTTTGAAAGCATTCGCAAATGGCAGCGCATCATTGACTGGCATTGAAGCTATTTCCGATAGCGTCCCACTTTTTAAATCTCCTGAACATAAGAACGCCAGAAAAGTTTTAATGTTGATGAGTGCAACACTTGCTGCATTGATTGCCGGAATAGCTTGGTTGGCTAAAGAAACTCAGGCAGTTCCTTATGCTGATGGAACTCCAACGCTTATCTCGCTAGTAGCCAAAGCCTCATTAGGCGAAGGCGTTTTAGGTTCAATCTTGTTTGTTACAACACAACTTGGAACCATGCTTATTCTATTTGCAGGCGCTAACACTTGTTTTAGTGCGTTTCCTAACATGATTAATAATGTCGCTAACGACGGTTATCTACCGCGCCGATTAACTCAAAGAGGGCATCGATTAGTTTTTTCAAATGGAATTCTTTTTATAGCTGGTGGTGCGGCGTTGCTCGTTCTCATAACACAAGCGAGTATCACGATTTTGGCGGCTATCTATGCGCTCGCTGTATTCATCGGATTTACCTTAACTGGTGCTGGTATGACCAAGAAATCCATCAAAGATGGATTAGGGAAGGGCCGTGTTTTACTGCACGGCATTTCGGCCACAATTGCAGCTTTCACTGTAATTGTTTTGTCATTGTTAAAGTTTACTGAGGGTACCTGGATTGTGGTTGTTGGTACTCCATTAGTCGTTCTACTCATGTTGAAATTTAATAATCAATACGATGCTGAACAGAAAGCGCTAACTGTTAAGCGCGAACAACAGCGGGCAACTTCGATTACGCGTCACGATGTAACTATTTTAGTTGACTCCGTAGACCTAGCAACAGTTAGTGTTGTTCGATACGCCCGTACCTTGAATGCGCGAAAACTTTCAGCAGTTCACTTTGTCATTGATGATCGTCGTGCCGCTGCAATTAAAAAATTATGGGCAGCATCTGAAGCGGTTGATGATGTTGAATTAGAACTAATTGATTGTCCTGATCGTCGCCTACCTAATGCAGCGCTCGATTACGCAATACGCATGACCGAACAAGTAGATGTTGAATTAACTCTTTTGTTACCTCGTCGCTCTTACTCTGGTTTCTTGGGTCGATTGCTTCATGATCAAACGGCTGAAGATATTGCAGCACCTATCTCACAATTGTCACGGGTTGTTGCCACAATTTTGCCGTTCGATGTGTCCAAAATAATTTCCGGTAAATCCATTACCGTTGATAGCAACAAGGTAAGAACTTTGATTGAAACCAAACCTGTAATTAACAAAGCGGGACCAAAGCCAGTTGTTCTACAACCAGCAGAGCCAGTAAGTCACTACGCCGAAAACATGACCCCAATCGGAAACATCACTTGGCGCAAACGCGCACATATCCAAGGTCGTGTTACATCTATCCGCACCGCACCAAGTGGGTCAGCACCGATAATTGATGTGGAAGTTTGGGATGAAACTGGTGGCGTAACACTGCAGTTCTTGGGCCGTCGCGAGATCCGTGGCCTTGATATTGGAATTGAACTACGCGCCGAAGGAATGGTTGCTGAGAACGAAGGCAAAATGACTATTTTGAATCCTTCATACGAACTACTGAAGTAGCTCAGCCTTAAAAATATGGCGGTGGCGGTGGGATTTGAACCCACGGTTGAGTTTCCCCAACACACGCTTTCGAGGCGTGCTCTTTTGGCCGCTCAGACACGCCACCGTAGGTGACGATACCCCAAATTATTACTGGCGGAAAAAGTTAGTTAATAGTTCGGCGCATTCTGATTCGAGCACGCCACCAACAACTTCCATCTTATGAATGGCACGCGGGTCACGCAGAACATCCCAGACGGAACCAACTGCGCCAGCTTTTTCATCCCAGGCACCAAAAATTAAAGTGTTGATTCGTGATTGCGCAATTGCGCCAGCACACATTGCGCAAGGTTCCAGAGTTACAACTAACTTGCATCCGTCCAATCTCCAAGTACCTAGCTTTTGCGCCGCTCTTCGGATCGCCACAATTTCAGCATGTGCCGTGGGGTCCTGATGCGCTTCGCGTTCGTTATATCCAGTTGAAATTATATTATTTTCTGAATCAACAATTAGCGCACCTACGGGTACGTCATCTGTTTTAAGAGCGCTTTGCGCAATCGCAATTGCCGAGCGCATTAGATCTTGATGAATCAAAGTTCTAGCAGCTCCGCAAACTCATTGCCAAAACCTAATCGCTTCGCAATAGCCTCTAGTTGTTCATCTGGAAAAAGCTCACCGTCATCACAGAGAGCAAGCAGTTCCATGTGCGGCATTCCGAGATCTGCGAAAATATCTTTGTTGCCAGCAGGAAGTGGTTCATCTTCATCAGTTGGTTGATCAAGATCTGCTATTTCTAGGAATTCTTCAGCTACTTCGTAATCAAGTGCACATGAGATATCGCTCAAAAACATATAGATATGGGTTCCGAGAACTCGGATCAGGATGAAAAACTCTTCATCGATTGAAATTAGGGCAACTGCGCCGCCATTTGTTTGTTGTGATTTCAGGCGATCAATAATTCCCGGTAGGTCTTGGGCATCAGGCAGATTGGCTAGCGTCCAACGGCCATCTTCGTGCCAAGCTTCAACGGCGATATCGACTTCGTTAATGAGTTCAGTCACTTTGCCACCCCTCACCGCATCGCCACCACGGGGCTCTCGAAGAGTCCCAATACGGACATAGTGGCACTTTTTTATGCGGAAAGAAACCCCTGTAAGGTTTGCGTTATGAAAGTTCACGTAGCAAATCACCCATTAATCTCGCATAAATTAACGATTCTGCGTGATCAGGAAACTGATTCCCCAACTTTCCGACATTTGGTCGAAGAACTTGTGACGCTGTTGGCCTACGAAGCCACTCGCGATGTGCGTACGCAAGAAGTTCAAATAACAACACCTGTCACAAAAACTACTGGTATCAAAATGGCTTCCCCCACACCTGTGGTTGTTCCAATTCTGCGCGCAGGACTCGGCATGTTAGAAGGCATGGTTAAGTTGCTACCAACAGCGCAAGTTGGTTTCCTTGGAATGGTGCGCGATGAAAAAACTTTACAGGCAAGCACATATGCCAATCGGTTACCTGAAGATTTAACTGGTCGCCAAGTATTTGTGCTTGATCCAATGTTGGCAACGGGCGGAACTTTAGTTGCTGCCTTTAACTTTTTAATTGAGCGCGGAGCTTCTGACATAACTGCGGTCTGTATCTTGGCCGCACCTGAAGGAATTAAAATTGTTGAAGATGCATTTAAAGATGCCAAGATCGATATCACAATTGTTACTGGTGCTTTGGACGAAAAACTGAACGAGCATGGCTACATAGTTCCTGGTCTCGGCGACGCTGGGGATCGTTTGTACGGTGTTGTCTAAATGGCAAGCACAAGCCCTGGTTATGGCATCACAATCCGCGTTGAAGGTCACCCTGACTCACAACCAGTAGCTTCGATCACGGCTGTTATTAGTGGAGCAGGCGCAACAATTACCGCACTCGATGTTGTTGAATCTCTTTTAGAGCGAGTGGTAATTGATATTACTTGTGATGCAATTGATCAGGAACATGCTGATGTAATTACTAGTTCCATCTCAAGACACCCAGACTTATCAGTTCGTAAAGTTTCAGATCGCACTTTCTTATTACACCTTGGTGGGAAAATTGAAATTCAATCAAAGGTGCCACTAAAGACGCGTGATGATCTCTCTCGTGCTTATACCCCTGGGGTGGCACGTATTTGCCAAGCAATTGTTGATGATCCAGCCGATGCTCGCCGCTTAACCATTAAGCGAAATACCGTGGCCGTAGTAACTGATGGGTCTGCAGTACTGGGGTTAGGAAACATTGGTCCGGCTGCGGCTCTTCCAGTTATGGAAGGTAAAGCGGCACTCTTTAAGCGCTTTGCAGATGTCGATGCTTGGCCAGTTTGTTTAGATACGCAAGATGTTGATGAGATTGTGCGCACAGTTCAGTTAATTGCGCCGGTTTATGGGGGAATTAATTTAGAAGATATCTCAGCCCCACGTTGTTTCGAAGTTGAAGCTCGACTTCGTGAACTTCTTGATATCCCAGTTTTCCATGATGATCAGCACGGAACTGCAATCGTGGTTTTAGCTGCGCTTCGCAATTCCTTGAAATTAGTTAAGAAAGATCTATCTCAAGTGAAGATAATTATGAGTGGTGCAGGTGCTGCTGGCACTGCGATTGCTCGCTTGCTAACTAAGAGCGGCGCCACAAACATTATTGCCTTTGATAAAGATGGTGTTATCTGCAAAGAAACAAAAACTGATCATGACCCTATGCGTCAATGGTTTGTAGATAACTGCAACCCAAATAATTTCAATGGCGATATTCATGAAGCCATGACTAACGCAGATGTGTTCATTGGCGTGAGTGCACCAAATGTATTGGTTGAGTCAGATGTTGCTTCGATGTCAGTAGGTTCAATTGTTTTTGCGCTAGCTAATCCAGATCCTGAGATTGACCCAGTTATCGCACGAAAATATGCAGCAGTAGTTGCTACTGGTCGTAGTGATCAACCAAATCAAATCAATAATGTTCTAGCGTTTCCAGGAATTTTCCGAGGGCTGCTCGATGCCAACGCTCATAAAATTACCGATACGTTGTTAATTGCTGCTGCTGAAGCTATCGCTGACTGCGTAAGCCCATCACAATTAAATGCCTCTTTTATTGTTCCAAGCGTTTTCGACCCACAAGTAGTCACAGCGGTCGCTTCGGCGGTCAAGAAGAGCTGTTAATGGATTTCTCTTCATATCAAAGCTTTTTAAGCTCCATGGCTCCCTTTTTGCTCTATATCTTCATGGGCGTCATCATCTTTCTGGAAACAGGGGTCTTGGTTGCCTTCTTTATTCCAGGTGATTCGCTTTTATTCTTCGCCGGATTAGTTGCGGCTTCTACAAATAATGTAAATATTCTCTTGTTGGTTTCAATAATTTTCTTAGCCGCTTTCATGGGTGACCAGGTTGGTTTTGCGCTAGGTCGCACTGTCGGGCGTTCATATTTAGAGAAGAGCAAACGACCCGGATTCCTCAAGATGGTCGCGCGAGCCGAACGTTTCTATGAAAGATACGGTTGGTGGGCTGTTGTTTTTGCGCGCTTCTATCCTTGGATTAGAACTTTTGTGCCACCAATTGCCGGAATTTCCAAGATGAACTACTACCGCTTCTTAACTGCTAATGCTCTTGGTGCCTTTGTTTGGGGAGTCGGAATGACCTTGCTTGGTTATTACGCAGTTCAATTCCCGTGGATTGACGAAAATTCTAAATTGATTGCGCTTTTCTTTATTACTCTGTCGCTGGTTTCCGGATTCGTGAACTACCTACGCCTCCGGCGATCACCCCAAGGTAAGTCATAACTATTCCAGTGACTAAATAAGCACTGACATTTACGCCATTGGTTGGTGAAATCAAATCAATTAACAGTGAACCAACAAGTTGGCCACCAACGGTAAAAAGTGTGAACGTTAAAACACCTAGATGTTGAACAATTGTTGATGAAAAAGCAATATAGATTACGCCTAGAGCGCCACCAGAATATATCCACCATGGACCTGCTGGCAGTGGTGAGAGTTCTGACCAATTTGCTATTACTGCGATAACCAAAATAATCGCCAAGAAACTAGTGCCCATTATGAAATTTAGTAATGACGTGGCGAAGCTCTGTTTAGAGTATTCGTTGATCTGGCCGTTAAGTGCTCTTTGCACCCCAACAATGGCACCGGCAAAAACCCCGAAAAATACTGCCCACATTGATAGATTTTTGGCATCGATGCGATCCCATACTGAAACTAATACTGCTAGCACCGTCAAAACTGCCGCTGCAATTCGACGTCTGGAGATTAACTTTTTTCCGCCACCAGTTAAACCAATTCGATCTACATAAAGTGACATGGCGGTTTGACCGGCGATTGAGGCTACTGAATAAACTGCTACGCCGATTATTGGCACAACTTGGGTTTGAAATGCGACAAAAGTTCCACCTAGAACTCCGGCAAACAATCGCCAACGAGGTATTTTCTTAGCTTCTACTGCCGCACGAAGATTAGTGATTCCCTCTTTTATTCCTTTATGAAAAATTGAGATCAACGCAATGGTTATTAGACCAGAGCCAAATGAAACGACTGCAGCCTCGAGTCCATTGTTGAGTAGATGCGAGAGCTCACCATTTGCACGCGCCTGAAGCGCGATCATTAGACCTGAAAGCGCTGCTAATAAGTCAAGGCGCATTACTTATGTGTGCCGTGGAACTCTCGTTTGTCAGCGATCCAATCCATTAGCGCAAAAAGTACACCTGAAGCCACGAAAGTTAAATGAATTACGATGCGCCACTTGGTGCCACCACCCACATCATCTTGGCCAGCTAATTCAATAAAATCTTTTAACAGTTCGATTACTGAGATCGCGACAAGGGAACCAATTAACTTGATCTTTAGACCGGAGAAATCAATAGTTCCCATCCAGTGTGGGCGATCTTTTGATTCAGCAGCGACATCAATGCGTGACACAAAGTTTTCATACCCAGCGAAAATAACCATCAGAATCAAATTTGCTAAAAGTGTTAAATCAAGAAGAGCTAAAAGATCTAGGGTGAATGTCTGGGCAGTTGCTTCACCGATATGGCTGGCTAGGTGGTAAAACTCAATGATAAATCGCCAGCAAAGCAGAACTAGAGCGCCTACCAAACCAAGGTACAGGGGCGCTAGTAAGAATCGGCTGCGGAATAAAGTGACTTCGACGGCATGAGATAACTTGGACATGAGTAGAAGTTTAGCCCTCGATTAGGACGGTAGCGGCTAACCATTCTTCTTCGCGTCGAGATTTCTCTGAATTCAACTCAACTAACTCAACAGTTATGGCAGCTAAGCGCTCGGCATCAAACTCACATAGTTCCTGTTCGGCTAGTAGCGCAGCAACCTTCTCGTCTAATTTGGCAATCTGCCGTTCGATGCGTACTAAATCTTTCTTGGCTTGCCGCTGTTCGGCAGCTGAGGATGTTGACTTATTCTCTTTCTTAATTGAACTGCCTGAAATAGCTTTCTCGCGTATCTCTAAATACTGATCGACTCCTCGTGGCAGATCAAGCAACTTCTTATCACCAAGTAAGCCCACAAAACGATCGCATACTCGCTCAAGAAAGTATCTATCGTGCGAAATAATTAGGAGCGTGCCCGCGTAGCTATCTAGCAAATCTTCTAACTCAGTCAAAATCTCAATATCAAAATCGTTGGTTGGTTCATCAAGCATTAGAACGTTAGGACTTTCCATCAACAATCTAGTTAACTGCAGGCGTCGTTTCTCGCCACCAGATAAGTCGCCTACTGGAGTCCATTGTGAATCCCGATCAAAACCTAACCGCTCGCAAAGTTGTGATGCCGAAAGTGTGCGGCCTTTCCCGAGTTCAATATGCGAAGCGACCTTTTCTACTGCTTCAAGTACCCGCCATGTTGGGTCAAGTTCAGCTAAGTGCTGGGTTAAGAAACCAGCTTTTACTGTTATTCCAGTAACTAATTTTCCAGCAGTGGGTTGAATTTCCCCAGCTAAGGTGCGCATTAAAGTAGTTTTGCCAGCGCCGTTTATGCCAACAATGCCTATGCGATCTCCGGGGCCAACATTCCAATAAAGATCATCGATTAACTCTTTATCACCGGCACGAACTTGCAAGTGATGCGCTTCGTAAACCGTATTTCCTAAACGATTTTGGGCGAATTTCAGTAGCTCGGTGGTGTCACGCGGGGCTGGTTCTGCTGAGATTAATTCATTAGCTGCATCTACTCGAAATTTGGGCTTAACTGTTTGAGCCGGCGCGCCACGTCGCAACCAAGCTAACTCTTTGCGAATAAGCATGTTGCGGCGTTGATCAAGCACAGCAGCTTGGCGTGAACGCTCTGCTTTAGCTAATACGAATGCAGAATATCCACCGTCATATTCTTCGACTTTTCCGCCGACGACTTCCCAGGTGCGATCAGTGACTTCATCTAGAAACCAACGATCGTGGGTCACTACCGTCACCGCAATATTCTTACGATTCTTTAAATGGTTTGCGAGCCAAGCTACTCCTTCGACATCAAGGTGGTTTGTAGGTTCATCAAGCAAAATTAAATCAAGATCATCAATCAGCAACTTCGCTAAGCCAACGCGACGTCGCTCGCCGCCTGAGAGCGAAAGGAATGTGCGTTCGAAAAGATGATCATCAAATCCGCCAAACAACCCGGTAAAAACTTCGCGTACGCCGGCATCACTTGCCCATTCATGTTTTGCTTTATCGCCCAAAACCACATCTCTAACAGTTGCGGCTTTATCGGCAACATCAACTTGATTGAGCATTCCTAATTTCACTGAATTGTTCTTAGTTACTCGGCCGGAATCTGGCTGCTCAATACCAGCAATTATTTTCATTAAAGTGCTCTTACCAGCACCATTTCGTCCAACAATTCCAATGCGTTCGCCTTCGGCAACACCTAGAGATACGCCAACTAGTAATTGCTTGATATCGAAGGCTTTGTTGACGCTTTCGACGTTAACAAGATTGCGTGCCATAGGGGGAAAGCGTACCTTTACGGCATGAAGGTTACTGACCGAGAATACGCATTGGCACTAGATGCCGCCGACCCATTACGTCATTTCAAAGAACGTTATGTGATTACTGACCCAGATATGTGTTATTTAGACGGAAATTCATTAGGCCGTTTGCCACACGAAACCGTAGTGGCGGTCAATGATTTCTTAACTAAGGAATGGGGGCCTGAAGTTGTAAATGGCTGGGGCCACTGGGTAGATGAAGCTCAACCAACCGGTGACTTAATTGGCCGATCAACTCTGGGGGCTGCTGCTGGCCAAGTTCTGGCTTGTGACACAACTTCGGTTAATTTCTATCAACTTTGTTTGGCAGCTATTCATGCGCGCCCTGGGCGGAAAACAATTATTACCGATGCTGCTAATTTTCCAACTGATCGCTATATTCTCGATGGCATCGCTAAACAATTTGATTTGAACTTAGTAATTATTGATAATGAAGATCCTAAAATTTCCAAGAATGAATTAATCACGGTTGATGTTTTAAAACCATATCTCTCTGATGATGTGGCACTGGTGACGCTCGAAGTAATTCAATACCGCTCAGGTGCGCGCAACGATATTAAATCGCTGACCGATTTAGTTCGCAGTTTTGGCGCTTTCCTACTTTGGGACGCAAGCCACGCGGTTGGTGCCATTGAAATGAATTTTGATGCTAACGGCGTAGATATTGCAGTTGGCTGTACCTATAAGTACGGCAACTCTGGCCCAGGTGCGCCAGCTTGGCTATATGTAAATAAACGAGTGCAAGCTGAACTACAAGTTCCCATTCAAGGTTGGTTTTCGCAAGCTGATCAATTTGGTATGGGTCCAGTATTTGAACGAGCTGAAGGAATTCGAGGGTTTCAAATCGCGAGCCCATCCTTAATTGGGCTGCGTTGTATTAAAAGTGCTTTCTCAATTATTGAAGAAGCTGGCATAACTGAGATTTCACATAAGTGTGCCGCCGGAACTCAAATGATGATTGAGCTATACGACGCCTGGTTAGCTAACCTTGGCTTCACATTGCTAACTTCACGCGATGCCAGCGAGCGCGGTGGCCATATCTCTATTGGGCACCCTGACGCAGCACGTATTTGCGTTGCCCTTAGACAGTATGCCAACGTCGTTCCGGACTATCGCACGCCTGATTCAATTCGTTTAGCTATTTCACCATTACCTACTTCTTATGTGGAAATTTGGGATGGCTTTCAGCGTCTTCGTGATCTAGTGACTACGCGCCAATATGAAAAAGTTGAAAAATCAGGTTCGAGAGTTACATGAGCAACGATCAGGTAGATCCAGCCCTTACTTATACTTCTTATTTAGCGGTAGATGAACTACTTAGCTTACAAAGGCCGCTTTCAGATGGCCCCGAACATGATGAAATGCTTTTTATAATTATTCATCAGAGTTATGAACTCTGGTTTAAGCAATTAATCCACGAGTTTTTGGCCGCGCAAGAAGCTCTTGAAGCAGGCGACACACATCGCTCGCTTGCTCTCCTGGGTCGCATTCGCACAATCATGAAAGTTTGTGTCGCACAAATTGATATTCTCGAAACAATGACCCCGCTTCAGTTCAATAGTTTCCGTTCGTATCTATCTTCTTCTAGTGGTTTTCAATCTGCTCAATTTAGAAAAGTCGAAGCAATTCTTGGGCGTCGTGACAGCGCGATGGCGGGACATCTGCCAGCAAATGTTCAGAACGAGATTTCAGAAATCACTAATCGAAATTCAGTCTGGGATTCATTGCTTCTTTATATTTCAAAGCGTGGACACGTAATTCCAGCTGAAGTTCTCGCTCGTGATAAATCAGTTGCTTACGTTGCTAACCCGGAAGTACAAGATGTTTTGCTTGAAGTACATCGCAACGATCCAGAAAGTGCTGGTGTTTGCGAGCGCTTACTTGATATCGACGAAGGCTTACAAGAATGGCGCTACCGACATGTGAAAATGGTTGAGCGAACGATTGGCGCCAAAATGGGTACCGGTGGCTCAGCCGGAGTTAAATATTTGGCAAGTACTTTATTCAATCCAGTATTTGTTGATCTCTGGGAGATCCGTTCTCGCTTCTAGCTAGAAATCTAAGCAGGCTGCTACTTAGGCAAACCCGCTAAAACAATTTCGGTTAACTCTTTGCGCTGGCGCGGCGCATTTTCACGCTCAAGCAGCACGCCTTCGAGTTGTTCGGCTGGGCCTTGGGTACCAATCGCAATCACGACAATGGGTGAAATAGCTTCGGCTAAGTCAAAGGTTTGAGCAGCCTTTGACGCATCAAAACCCGCCATTTGGTGGGCCACTTGACCTCGACTGTGAGCTTCAAAAGTTAACTGGCTTACCGATAAACCTGCGTCAAAACCAGAGATTGGTCGAGCAGAGCCATCTTCGTTCTGATTTACAACAGAGACTAAAACTAGAGCTGATGCTCGATTAGCCCAACTTTGATTAAACGGAACTAACGCAGCGAGAATTGAGTTAAATACTTCATCGCCGCGCACGCCAACATGAAAACGCCAAGGTTGAAAATTATTTGCAGATGGCGCCCAGCGAGCTGCTTCTAAGATCGCCAAGAGATCATCATTTGAAATAACGGCATTAGCATCGAAGGATCTTGGACTGCGACGATTTGTTAGTACCGGATGAATCGGAGTTGAAGTTATTGCGCTCATTTAGCAAATTATAGGTTAGTTAATCAAAAATTTCTCTTTGAAATCTTTATCGCCCCTAATTATGCATTTGATAATAAATAATTACAATAATTGAAAACAGTGCGGCGCCAGCAAAGATCAGATACTTTACCCATGTAGGCATTCCCACTTTGTCGGCAGCAGTTTGCGCCATGCTCTTGGTTTTATTCATAGCTCTACTAGCCCAGGCAAATTCGCTAGCTAAGATTCCAAGACCAGCTAATAAAATCAATACGCCAGGACCAGGCGCAACTAAAGCAATTGCTCCAAGCACAGTAATTGTTCCGCCCAGAACGCCGATGAATACTCGCCAGATAAGCTGGCCAGCTTTAGTCCGTTTTATAAATCTTCTTAAGTTCATAGTGGTTCTTTCTGAGTGTTAACGACGCGACGTAGCGTGCCATATGCAGCAGATGCTATCTCATCGCGACGACGACGGTAGTTCTCGGAAGCGCCAGCAATTAGATGTTCGTAACGTACTTCGCCATTGATTAATTGGCGCATCGTTTGAGAGTCTGTCTCTTCGCCAAAATGAGGCAGATCAGTTTTTACGATTTGAACCACAATATGAGGATTAAACTTGCGATACACCAGAGCTAATTGGCGGTAAATGGCATTTGCTAATTGGCGAAAACTGATCAAACCAAAATCGCGAGCACGTAAACGCATTCTGACGATCAAGGCAGGCTGTGCTCCATGCTTAATGGTGGCCATTTCATAGAGGATCTGGGCTGCTTCTTTAGCGCCATTAGCCTCAGGTAATTTCTTACACATGCGATGTAGCCGAGCCCGCTCTTCAGGGTCTTGTAATAACTTTACAGTTTCAGTGATATTTGTTAAATCAGCTTGATCTGCTCGCAACGCATAACCTAGATCGTGACACCATTGTGCGCGAGCCTCTTGATCATCTGTGCCTCGAATATTTGAGACAAAAACTGTTGGAATCAAAGCTGGTAATAGCTCGTGAACACCGTTGTAACCAGTTGCGCAAATAGCTGCATCAAAGGCGTGCAGGACTTTGGCTAACGGAAAATATCTAACTTGTTTAATCTCTAGTCCATTTGGAACTAAGGAATTTCCATTAGCATCGATTGGCTTCTTGGTTAGGACTACTTGTAAATCTTTCCAGCCAATTAAACCTTTTAGCGCTGCTGTCATTTTCTCGTTTACATCACTATCGCCAGTTCCAAGTTGTACAAGCACGGCCGGGCGATTTAAATCAAGGCCCAAAGCTTTTCGAGCTTCTTCACGGTCAAGTGCAGTTGCTTTTTGGTAAAGTGAAACCGCTGAGGTAACAACTGCGTCTTTGCGATCCTTAGTTGGGCCATGATCATAAACTCGAGCAAAATCACCAGGTTCGATAATTGCATCCATCATCATTGATTGCAGCCCTAGCGCTAAACCTTGAGGTTTCTTCTGCCATAAACCGCGGCGAACCCAAACAAGCGCTAAATCACTTTTCTTCAATTTCGCGCCAATGACACCTGGATAAGGAACCACGCCATCAAATGATAAAACTTGGGCATCGGTTTCCTCAATTAGGGCAAGCAAACGATCGCGCAGATAAGCATCCCAAAGTTTGCGTGGCATCCAACCACGATCGCGACCCGGAATATATTCACAACGAACCCCAACAAAATTAGGAACTTCAGCTACGCCGCCGGCCATTGAAACAATGATCGGATTAGCAATTTCCTTTAATTCAAGGGCAATCGCACTGGCGCGAGCAAGATGGCCCATTCCAACCCCATTGCTGGTAGCCAGAATAATTGTGGGTTTTTGCGCTTGCGAGACCATAGAGTTGAAGTTTACCGCCTAAATAAATCAGGGACGCACCCTCATCGGATGCGCCCCTGATTTTTAATCAGTTCTTAACTGTTAACCGACTTTCTTGATACGACCATCAAGTGCAGGCACTTGAGTTACCTTGCCAGCGGCCATATCAGCTTTTAGAGCATCTGTGAACACATCAAGTAGTGCGCCAAATACCTTGGCCTTTGAAGGAGAGAACACATTTACATATCCATCGCCGCCATAAATTATGAAATCAAGTGTGGTTAAGGTGTAAACAGTTTGGTCCTTGGCGATTGCGGTTCCATCGTTCTTAGTTACTGAAACAATGCGACTGCCAGCTGCCTTAGATGTATCAAAGGTGAACTTGAATCCGGAAATTTGCGGGAATTTTCCTTCGGATCCCCAGTTTCCAGAAACACCATTTTCAAGTGCTTTCCAAAGATTCTCACCAGTAACAATTGTTGTTGCTACCTGGTTACCGAATGGGTAAACAGTTAGCGCATCGCCAAGAGTTACATCAAGTGGACCAGTGCCGGTACGAACTAGTTCCTTATTTACAGGAACATAATTCTTGGCAGGGAAAGAGTCGCGAATTCCGCCACCGTTAGTTAGCGCAAAGTCAGTCTTGAACTTAGCACGTAGCAAATCCGCAATGTAATTACCCATTGGGTTTTCACCAGAACGCTGAACACGTGGTGTGCCATCGATTGGGAACAGGCCAGATACTGAGCCAATTTTTACATCTAACTTGGTAGTCATTAGATCTTTGTACTTCTTAACTGATGCAGCAGTATCAACATCTGCTGTCACTGTTGCTACAGCAGCTTTGTTGATCGTTTCAATTGATGAACCAATTACTCTATTGGTGTCGGTATTAACGCAGATCTGAGAACGGGTGTATTCCACACCTGAGTTCCGAGTTTGACCAAGTAAGGTTCCTTGAATCTTCTGCTTGCCTGGAACCAGTGCTGCGAATGTCTGGTGACTGTGGCCACCGTAAATTGCTGCAGCACCCTTTATTTGTAGGGCCATATCGTTGATTACGCCAACAGCTACGCCACCAGCATTTTCAGACCAACCTTGGTGGATTACTGCAACCACTAGGTCTGCGCCATCTTTCTTAGCCGCAGCAATTGCTGCATTGATGCCGGTAACGCCAGCTTGAATCTCAATTGTGCGCTTTACACCTGAAGCATCTGTGTAATCCAAGTTGCCTGGGAATACTTGTTCGATAGTTGTTTCAGTATTCGCGCCAACAATTCCGATCTTCACGCCACCGCGCTCGATGATGGTGTAGCTCTTGGCAGCCTTATCGCCTGACTTTAGAACTGCCAGGGATGAGTCACCGTAGTTTGAGGTAACCCACTCAAAGTCTGATGCGCCAATAACTTTTTGGACGTGGGCTAAGTTGCGATCGTGTTCGTGGTTTCCGAAAGCTGAAACATCGAACTTCATTAAGTTCATTGACTCAATAGTTGAAAGTTCTTCGAATTCAGTTGAAATTGGTGGTGCTGCGCCAATGTTGTCACCTGCTGAAAGCGTGACGGTGGCGGCTGCATTCTTGCGATCATTAGCAAATGCGCTAGCTAGAACTGCGGAACCAATATTTGTTGCACTAGCTTCAATGGCGCCGTGCAAGTCGCTGAGTTGTAGAACTTGAACCGACTTAATGTTCGAAGCTGATGCAACAGTTGCTAATTGAGCTGCGGTGTAAGATTTGTTTGATTTAGCGGCGGCAGAGAAACCGTAAGCATTCACTGCTTGCACAACTGGAGTTCCGCCAGGTTGACCAGCAACTACTGGCATTGTTACAAGACGTGAAGTAGCGGGAACGATAATTGGACAGGAACCAGAGCCAGCTGAAACCACGTAGTGTGTAATTGCTGGGTTAGCAGTTGCCGAAGGTGTCCACTTAACCATGACTCCGCGTGCATTTAAATATGAAGTGACATTTGTCGGTGCGCTAGGTGTTGAATAAACAACATTGGCCTGTGCGATTGGGGTAACCATGGTTACCGCTAGCGAAGCTACAACGGCAAAGATGCCGAAGCTCAGTTTTTTACGTGCTTTGAGGGTGTTTGTCATGCTGTGATCCTATATAAATCACGTTAATTTCTTGAAAACACGCGATAAACCACGCATGAACTAGCACTCCCGTTGCTTAAAAGTTATAAACGGCTAAACTTCTCAAGTAACAAAATTTGTTGGGAGTAAGGCGCTAGGGGCTTCAGGATCGTCTTGAAGTCGAAAGCGCAAAAAATGAAAACCACTGCGAATCATCCGCAAACGTTTAGATCTGTTCCTGCCACTTCAACGCCAGTCTCCAAAACTCGAGTCGCCGCTCTGTTAGACCAAGAATGGGCTCGCTTTAAAGAAGGAACTGGCAAATCTGAAATCGAAAATGCCGTTGCCAGAGAGACCATGCCTATGGGCGTGCCATCTAGCTTCCAGCACTGGGACCCTTACCCAATAGCCATCGCTTCAGCGCAAGGCGCTTATATGACCGATGTTGATGGTCGCAAATTGCTAGATATGTCGATGGGTTTTGGCGCCATGTTTGCTGGTCACTTGAATCCAGCTGTAGTTGAAGAAATTAAGAATTCACTTTCCGAAGGAATGCTTTTTGTAACACCATCACCCATTTCTCGCGATGCTGCAGAACGAATCTGTAAGCGCTTTGCTATTGATCAGGTTCGCTTTGCCAACTCTGGCACCGAAGCAACTATGTACGCAGTGCGTTTAGCTCGTTCATTTACCGGCAAAAGCGCGGTCGTAAAACTAGAAGGCGGATATCACGGTTCATTTGATCCGCTAATGGTTTCCTGCAAGCCAAGTTTGTCCGCAGCTGGCGATGCTAATGATCCAACGCCAGTACCTAATGTCGGAACAGTTCCTGGTGATGTTTATGTGGTGCCTTTTAACAATATCGAATCACTTGAGCGAGTTTTTCAGGCTCATGCTGACAAGATCGCTTGCTTTATTCTTGAGCCAGTTCTCGAAAATATTGCAATCGTGTTGCCAGATGCTGGCTATCTTGAATCTGTGCGTCAACTCTGTGATCAATACGGAATTGTTTTGATCTTTGACGAAGTAAAAACTGGCTTAACTGCTGGTTACCAGGGTGCTGCTCAGCGACTTGGGGTTAAGCCAGACTTAATCACGCTTGCTAAATCAATTGGTGGCGGAGTTCCAGTTGCTGCATTCGGTGGAAAAGAAAAATACATGCAGGCCGTTACCGATGGTCGGCTTGGTCATTTCGGTACTTTCAACGGAAATCCACTTGCGATGGCAGGTATTCGCGCAATAGATAAAATTTGTACTCCTGAGGCTTTAGAAAAAGCTGAAGCGCTTAATCAGCAAGCGCTAGTACGCATCAATGAAATTATTGATGAATACAACTTGCCTGCGCATACTGTTGGTTTTGGCGTGAAGGGCTGTATTACTTGGTCTACAACACCGGTACGCAACTATCGCGATTACAAAGCAACCGACTTCCAAGTCGCTGAACTTTCTTGGTTGTGGTCGCTAAACCGCGGAATCATCACGCCTCCGGGGCTTGATGAACAATGGTTAATTTCGTTGGCACACGGCCAAACTGAAATTGATCTCTTAGTTGAAGATTTTAGATCTTTAGCTAAAGCGCTTCGTGACTAGATTTTCCCGCGCACAAACTTTTTGAAATTACGAAGTCCATTGGTCTTGCCATAATTCTTAAAGTAAAACGCGGCCCGCACTATCGGCGCCCAAGATCCAAAAACCCGCTGAAAAACTTGTGCTCGCGCCAAAAGATCTCGCTCGGTACCCCAAAGACTGCCTGAGCTATCTTTCGGGTGTATCGCAATTGTAATTGGCAGGAAAATTGCGGTTCCGCCTTTATTTAACAAATCGGTTATGAAGATGTATTCATCGCCAATGTAGTTGCTTACACCAGCACCAAATTTCTCATCAAAGTAAACATCTTTTGATTTAATGCTATCGACACGCACGATCATTTCGTAGGTGGCAGCTTTCGCCGAATTAAACTTGGTTAACTGCACTTTCTTCTTGGAATATCGCTTGCGCAGCGCACCGGTTGTGTCAATTGCTTGTGCTAAAACTAAATCGCATTCTGGATGCTCTTCTAAGTAAGCAACCGCTAACTTAACCCCCCGATCGAGAAATACAATTTCATCGTCTGCGAATAGTAAGTACTTCGTTTCAGCGTTACGTAGTACGGTGTTTCGGCTCTTGGCTACGCCGAGTTCAGAGGACTTAATTGAATCAAACTTGAAGTTAGTGGGTAGCAGATCGGTTGAATTATGAGGATCTTGAATAGAGATAAAAACCTTATGCGGAACACTTACGCGCGGAGGTTCAATATTGCTTATGCGATCTGACAGAGTCGAAAACCCAATAGTTAATAGTTCGTTACTCACTATGTGTGCGAGCCCTTGCAAATCTCATCAAGCTGGTTGACATGCTTGAAAGGCCTGAATTCTGCAGTCTCAGACCAAAGAAAAGAACCACAGTATTGGCTGGGGTTATCTGACCTTGGTAGCTTAAATACAGAAGTAGACCAAGTAAAATAATCATAGCGACACCTGAATAAAGAATTCCTACCTCGCCAGACTTTATTCGGGTTCTGAATTTATTAGCTGAAGAAATTTTCTTTTTATTCTTGCGAGCATTGGCAAAGTTTCGCTGTTCTTTGATTTGCTTAGCAAAAATACGACCAATTAATTGAAGAACTATTAATACGATTATTAGATCAACTAAACCAAATAATGGGTTAAAGTAGATAAAGAATAGGATTACAACGCCTAGTTGCGTCAAGGTTGCCAGAATATTGGTCAATTCAATCGCTAGCGACCAACGCCAATTCTCTTGAAAATTAGTGACTTCGTTATCACTCGCTTTGAAAGCTTTCTCAAATACTCTTAACCTGTAAATGCGCTGAAAGAATTGACCCGCGCGAGTTAGTCCGTAAAAGAGAAAAAAGAAGATTACAAAAAATATTAGTTCATTTCTTGAAAGTTCGCCCTCATGTAAAATAATCTCAGTAAAGAATTTTGCTACCAATAATTCTGAGACTGAGATCGAAGCAGCTAGCAATGAAAGACTAATTAAAATCACTCTAAATTTGTTAGTAGGAAATAGCTCGAGCAAGCTCTTGCGCAAGTTCCACAAGATAACTTTCATCGTTTATTTCCCTCTTCTACAGCCTAGTTAGAGGGCAAATTTATCGCATGCGGCTAGGTATTACGTAGCTTTGTAGACGTTGTGATCGCCAATATGTGGCCAGCGGTTACGAAAAGCGCAATAATCAAAGCAATTTGCAGTGAAATGGCAAAACTACCGAAGATTGCGACATACATCGTGAATTCAACTGAATGGAAGATGCGATGAGCTGGAAAGAAATTGAAAGCTTTGCGAGCTAATCGAAGCACTCCTTTACGAGGCAAATTAACACCTTTGGCATCTTCTAGCTTTGGCAATCCAGAGAATGCGCGTGCCACATGAACTGCATCATTTAGCGCTTTATTGATAATGATTAGCACAGCTAGCAATGCACCAATGTATGGATAAACACTCGATGTAATTGGTTGATTTGGCCAATCTGCCAATCTCAGGCCAAAACAGATAGGAATTAAACTTTCTGCACCGTAATGGCCTAGTTTGTCTAGAAAGATACCCATTGGGGATTTGGTGTTGCGCCATCTAGCAACTTCTCCATCACAGCAATCAATCAACATTTGTTTATGACTTAAAACTAAAGCTAACGCAATTCCAATCCAGCCTTGGATCAATAGCGCAGGTCCAATTGACGCGCCTACAAATATCATCAGCCAAGTAACACCATTTGCGGTAATTGGAGTTCGCAGCAGAATTCGCGTTACGTATGGCGAAATTTTGCGAAGATAGAGATCGGCGATCCAATGTTCAGCATTTGAGCGACCAGTAACTGATGGCGGTTGCGACACCTCACGAATTTGCGCGATCGTTGGTCTTGCCGGGCGTGGCTCCATTTATTTGCTCCGCGCTTTATGTCCGGCTACCCACTGGATAGATGAGATTAAGAAGAAGAGAACACTGAAATACCAAACTAGCGGAACAATTGACCAACCAAGTGCCAAAAATATTCCAAGAAGTATGACTCGGCCAGGTATAAAGCCACCAGCAATGGCCAACCATTTAGGTTTATGTTCACCCTGAAGAGCGCGATACATGTTGTCGTAATGGTTGAAAAGAATCGCAAAGAGTAATAGGAAGGCAGCTGGTCGATTTAAATCTGTTGCCACAACTGCCCAGATAAAAATAGCTCCTTCAAAAGCGCGCAAGAGTGATGGCTCTAGCCAGTCAAAACGATTAGTGGATTTTTCATTCTTGAAGAAATCTAATTGGTTATCAATCAAGCTCGTATTCAAACGAACCTTTGGCCAAGTTAGAGATTTGCGGACTCGTGAACGGAAAATCAAAACGATTGAGATAAGCGCCAAAATAGGCATGACTGTGAAGGTAAAAGCCGCTCCACCGATGATCGAAGCTGCACTAATAACCAGCCAGCGTTCGCCAATTGGGAACTGAAGAGCTTTCTTCGCCCAATATTCAAATCTAGATTTCTTGACTCTATCAACTGGCACGAATCCATCAGATGCTTGGTTAAAGTCAATTATCGGCAGATTTGTGCTTCGTACCTTATTAATACGCGCAAAGTTGTAATCAGATAGATGTCTAAAGGTTTGAAAAACCATCATAAACATGGCCGGTATCCAGAGATCCCTGCCACTTTTTGCGGCGCCATATGCGAGAGCAAAAAATACTAAATATTCTTTTATGCGATCAGTAATTGCGTCAAGCCAAGCACCGAGAGCTGAAAATTGTCTGGTGTATCGAGCTAGTTCGCCATCAACACAATCAACGATAATGCTGAGCTGTAATAAAAGGGCACCCGTGAATATTGGCCAAAAAGTTCCACGGCTAAATGCATATGCCGAAAGTAAGCCGATCGCAAATGAAATTAAAGTAACTTGATTCGGGGTCATCTTAAGGCGCACTGCAGCCCAAGTAAACAACTTAGAAAATTTGCGCAAGACAAATACTGAGAAGAAGCCATCGTTGGCGCGGTTGGCCATCTTTAAGCGCAATCGAGCTATGTTTAAACTATTTATTTCTTCTTGTACCTTGGCTTTCGCGCTTTCATCTGCACTTCGAATATACGGCGCAGCTCTAAGTGAAGCTGGTGACACAACAATTCCCGCACGAACTAGTGCGACCAAAACTAAATCTATAGCTTCGCCGTAAGCTTCACTATTTTTCACATCAGTTAAAGTCGAAATAATCTCTGCCCGTTGATTCTGCGATAAACGTAGAATTCCAACAAAGGTGTTATTTCCACCTACTAGGTTGTGAAATTTAGAACTCGCACCCGAGACTCGATCACCGGTAACCCGGGTATCGCCATGAAACGTTGGCGCGACAAGTGCTGTTGTAGTTAAACGGGGATAGTCGGTTAACAACTCTAAATGTGGTTTTGTTACAACTGAGTTCTCGTCAACTAACAAGAGGTCGGTATTACTTTCACTAAAGATTTCAATGATTTCTGAGATCTTTGTGCCTTTATTGACGAGAAGAGACCGAAGATTAACGCTCATAACCTGTAATCTATCGTGCTGAGAGATCAATTTTAAGCGTTCTCGCTTTACAAGAAGAGGTAAAAATGGCGATTCAAGTTGTAATTCTGGCCGCTGGCATGGGCACTCGTTTAGGCAAGCCATGGCCTAAGCCATTAACGCAGCTCTCTGATGGTCGCTCGATCATGCAGCAGCAGATGGAAAATGTACATACTGTTTTCGGTGATAAAGCACGTATAACTGTTGTCGTTGGCTTCAAGCTTGAAATGATTATGGAGGCTCACCCAACTGCCTCTTTTGTTTACAACGAGGTCTACGATCAGACCAACACTTCAAAGAGTCTCCTTAGAGCACTTCGCGCAAGTCAAGAGAGTGGTGTTCTTTGGTTAAATGGTGACGTAGTTTTTGATCACAAAGTTCTTGAACGCGTAGCTGATCGGATAGCTGCTGATAAATCCTTCGTTTGCGTTAACACATCCGCTACTTCTGATGAAGAAGTTAAATACACAGTAGATACACAGGGACATATCAAAGAGCTTTCTAAAACGGTCAAAGGCGCACTTGGCGAAGCCGTCGGAATTAACTTCATTTCAAGTCGCGAGAAGTCAGATGTAATTACTCAGTTAGACGCTTGTGGAGAGCAAGATTATTTTGAGCGCGGGCTTGAGTTAGCAATTGAAAAACATGGGCTACAGATGGAACCGATTGATATTTCAGATCTCTTTGCAGTTGAGGTTGATTTCCAAGATGACTTAGATAGAGCAAATAAAGGGCTTAAATAATTTAGATTACTCTATTATAAACTTCTTAAATCGGCGAAGAGCTTCGAGGTAAATCTCTTTGCTGGAGTACTTCTGAAGAACTGCTTTCTTTTCAAAAGCTAGCAATGCACTTGCGGCAACATTTAAGAAAATTTCCGAAATCTCATTATTTACGCCAACAGCCACATCTGAAGTTAATAACTCTTGCAGGTCACCATAAATATTTAAATTTAAAGATTCGATTTTCCTTACATTCTTCTCGGAAAATTCTTTTGACGCATCTAGTGCCCATTGCGGCGTTAGTAATCTTTCATCCAGATCCGTCAACTTTATTTCATCTGTTATGTAGCGGAATACACCATTTCTAATAAAAAGCTCGTAATCTGGCCAACTGCGGTTAGCTGGAAAGGCCTTATTTATTGCCAATAACAGCGAAATTTCGGTGTGACTTAGTGAGCGATTTGAGCCCACTGAATTGCCGGCATTTAGCGTCTGCTTTGGCAGTTTCAATATCTCTTCAAACGATCGATAAAGGTGGTCAGGCTCATTCTCATCAACCACGATCAAATGAATATTTTGGCTACCAAACGTTCTTTGCCATCTATCGATTACCTTCGCATGGTTATGCCGCTTCCAAAAAGATGGACTTAACTTTGATTTATTTGGCACAGCAAAGATATCTTTTAGCCATTCTTCATAACTAGCCTTTAAACCATACTTCAAATACTGTTGATATGAAGATGAAAGCATTTTGCTAAAAGGACGAATTGTGAAAATGATATGGACATCCATGCCTTTTAAATCTAAGGCTAACTTCGAAAGATGTTGATCAGAGAGCTCACTGAAAAACTCACTACTAATTACTACTTGAGATTTTCGTAACTTAATTTTCCGAAGTAATTTGTTCCACTCTGATATTGGAGTTTTAACTCCGCCGCGATCTTTCCAGCCCCAAGTTTTACCTGATAACGCCCAAGCGGCTCTATGGGAGGCCTTCTTTCCGGTTCTTGCATAAGTGGTTCCCAAGACTTTGAGAGCTTTTGAATTAGTAAATAGAGACTCTTGTATCGCGGTAGTGCCGGTCTTATGAAAACCAACATGGATAAATACTTTTTTAGGCATTAGAAACCTAGGAGTCTTACTGCGTTTAGTAGAATAATTGCGACCGCTACTATTATTCCAAGTTGTCGACGAGGCATCCAACTAACTAATTTTGCAGCAATGGGTGCCATCAAAATTCCACCTAAGGCAAGGCCGCCAACCGCAGACCAATCAATATCTAGCCGATTTATATTCAGCAGGAAACCAAGACTTGCGCATACGGCCACGACAAATTCAGCGGCCGAGACGGTACCAATAACTTTTCGTGGTTCAGTCTGTGTAGTTGCTAATAGTGTGGGCGTAACTATTGGCCCCCAACCACCGCCCCCAGCTGCGTCAACAAAACCCCCTGTTGCGCCTAAAAATGTGAGGTATTTGGGGTTTGTGATCTCGGCAATATTTGTTGTCGTAGGCACAAAAATATTGCGGTAAAGAAGCACCAGGCCAAGCAACAGTAAAAGGGTAGAAATGAATATCTTGCCGCCAGATAAATCTATATTTGAGAGAAAAGTTGCTCCTAGGATCGCGCCGACGCCGCCTGGTATCGCAATCTTTTTTAAGATCTCTCTATCTATATTTTCTCGATGCCAATGCGATGCTCCTGAAGCTAAAGTGGTGCCAATTTCCGCGGCATGTACGGCGGCAGAAGCGACGGCAGCTGATGCACCTAGAGTAAGTAGCAAGGTTGAGCTTGTTAGACCAAAACCCATTCCAAGTGAACCATCTACTAACTGGGCGATCGATCCTGCTAGCGCAAAAAAGATCCAATTCATAAAACAGCCTCTAGCAAAATCTTTACATTTTCAGAAACTGGCACTGTGCCATCAAGGATTAACTCGGCATGCGTTGGCGCTTCATATTCTTGCCCAATGCCGGTCATGTTTGGGATAGCACCCGAAGCCGCTTTCTTATATAGGCCTTTGGGGTCTCGCTCGATACAGATTTCGGTTGGGGTTTTAACCCAAACTTCCATGAATTTGCCGACCTCAAATAATTCACGAACTGAATCTCGATCAGCGCTAAATGGGCTGACCAGCGCCACAATCACAATCAGTCCCGCATCGCTCATGAGTTGAGCAACATGTCCAACACGACGAACATTCTCAGCTCGATCTGCTTGCGTGAAACCTAGATCTTTATTGAGCCCGAGTCTTAAATTATCGCCATCTAAAACATAGCTATGAAGACCTGCTGCAAATAATTGTTTCTCAAGTTCATTGGCAATAGTTGATTTTCCAGAACCAGATAAGCCAGTTAGCCAAATTACCTTGCTGCTCTGATTTTTCTGCGCAGCTCTTGCTAGTGAATCCACTTCATAGTGTTGTTCGGATACATTCTCTGCTCGACGTAAAGTGTGTGAAACCATTCCGGCGGCGACGGTATTTAGGGTGACTCGATCAACCAAGATAAAACTGCCAGTATTGCGCTCCTTTTTATAGGTATTTAGGGCAATAGGCGAATCGGTTGCAATATCTACAATACCGATCTCATTCATGGCCAGATTTTCGGAGGCCTCGTGATCGCCAGTATTTACATTTAACTTATATCTAATCGAGGTAACCATCGCTGGAACTTGAGTAGAGCCAGAGATTAGGTAATAGGAACGGCTATGAACTAACTCTTTATCGCCGAGCCAAACTAGATTTGCCCTGAACCGATCTGCCGGATTAGTGAAATTATCGGCTAACTGAATCGAATCACCACGGCTTGCATCAACATCTGGTTCTAGAACTAAAGTTGCCGCATCGCCGTCGCCGATTGACTCGAGTTTTCCGTCGTAGGTAATGATTTCGGAGATTTTAGCTTTGCGCTTACTTGGCAGAACGACAATTTCATCGCCGATAGCAAAGGTGCCATTTAGAACAGTTCCGGATAAACCGCGGAAATTTTCAGCGCGGGAAATCAATTGGATTCCCATATGCGGAGAATCCATTACTCCATCTGCTTTATCCCAAGTTTGAATATATTCCAAGAGAGTTGGGCCGCTATACCAAGGCATAGAATTACTTCGAACGATCACATTATCGCCAACTAATGCACTAACTGGAATTGCTTGATAGTCAGTTATCTCGAGCCGCACTGCCACTTTCGCAAGCTCTTCGACGATCGCTTGGTAGATTGATTCCTGATAGCCAACGGCATCCAATTTATTTACAACAACTGCGACTCTACTTACGCCCATTAAGGAGCAGATCGTTAAGTGGCGCAGAGTTTGGGTACGAATTCCACGCGCCGCATCAACCAAAACCAGCGCAACGTCTGCGCGAGATGCTGCTACCGCCATATTTCGGGTGTACTGCTCATGCCCGGGCGCATCGGCAATAATTAATCGGCGGCCATTTAGAAGTGACATAGACCTATAAGCCACATCGATTGTGATTCCTTGTTCGCGTTCAGCCTCAAGTCCGTCGGTTAAAAGACTAAAGTCAATATCACCAGCAACGATCGTTGATCCACTTCTGCGTACATTTCTGGCAGCTGCAACGGTGTCATGCGGGACGCTATCTGTTTCAACTAACAAGCGACCGATCAGCGTGCTTTTTCCATCATCAACGCTTCCGCAGGTGACCAAGCGAATTATTGGTTTACTCATTAGAAGTACCCTTCGGTCTTCTTCTTTTCCATGGAATCTTCTTTTTCGCCATCAATTAGTCGAGTGGCTCGCTCACTTAATTTAACATTCATGACTTCTTCAACAATTTCGGCAATAGTTGTAGCTTCAGATTCAACGGCTGCCGTAAGTGGGTAGCAACCAAGAGTCCTGAATCTAATTTTACGCATGACTGGAGTCTCGCCATTAATCAAAGGAAAGCGTTCGTCATCTACCATGATCATTTGCTCGCCGCGATAAACAACAGGGCGCTCTTTCGCAAAATACAAAGGATTGACCGGGACATCATTTAATAAAATGTAATTCCAAATATCTAGCTCGGTCCAATCTGACAATGGAAAAACGCGCATTGACTGCTCAGGGGTAATGCGAGGGTTGTAGGTTCGCCAAAGTTCGGGCCTCTGCTGTCTAGGATCCCAGCGATGACCTGACTCTCGAACACTAAAAATGCGTTCCTTTGCTCGACTACGTTCTTCATCTCTTCGTGAACCACCTATAGCTGCATCAAAATTGTTCATGTCTAGCGCTTGTCTTAACGCCACAGTTTTCATAACTCGGGTGTATTCCGAAATTCCCGTAGTAAAAGGGGTGATATTTTCTTCGGCTCCGGCTTTATTGGTGTGGGTAATTAAATTTAGCCCGTACTTCGAAACCATCTCACCTCGAAAAGAAATCATCTCTTTGAACTTCCAGGTGGTATCTATGTGAAGTACCGGAAATGGAATTGGAGCTGGATAAAAAGCCTTCGCAGCCAGATGGAGCAACACGGCTGAGTCTTTTCCGATCGAATAAAGCAAAACTGGTTTTCTAAATGCTGCCGCAGTCTCACGAAGAATCTCGATAGATTCATTCTCTAGCGCCTTTAGAATTTCAGATGAGCTATTCACCCCGTTATTCTAGGCAATTGCTATTGAAAATCAGGCATCTTTGCTTGTAATTACGAAATTCCCAGAATATTCAATAGAATTAGATGTGTCAGAAAAATTGATTGTGGCCCGTGGGCTAACAAAAACTTATGGTGACTTTATTGCTGTCGATGGCATTGATTTTGACGTTGCCAAAGGTGAATCTTTTGGTTTTTTAGGACCAAACGGAGCTGGCAAATCAACAACCATGCGAATTATTGGCGCAACTTCAGTTCGCACTTCTGGAACACTGACAATTCTTGGGAAAGACCCAGAGATAAATGGGCCGCAGATTCGTGCTCACCTAGGTGTAGTTCCTCAACAGGATAATTTAGACAGTGAACTAACGGTTTCCGAAAATATCTTTATCTATGGTCGCTACTTCGGTCTTTCATCTAGTTTCATTAATATGAAGATTCCGGAACTTCTGGAATTCGCGCAGCTGGAGGAGAAAAAAGATACAAAAGTTGAGGCGCTAAGCGGTGGTATGAAAAGACGGCTAACTATTGCTAGATCCTTGGTTAGCGAGCCTGACATTTTGATGCTTGATGAACCAACTACCGGATTAGACCCACAAGCACGGCACATTCTCTGGGATCGTTTATTCCGCCTGAAAGAGCAAGGCGTAACACTGCTTATTACAACTCACTACATGGATGAAGCTGAACAGCTTTGCGATCGTTTGATCGTGATGGATAAAGGCAAGATTATGGCTGAAGATAGCCCAGCCAAGCTGATTAAAGATTACTCAACCAAAGAGGTGCTTGAAGTTCGCTTTGGCTCTGACCGCAATCAAGAAATGGTTGAAATACTTCGTCCACTTGCTCAACGTATTGAAGTTCTTCCTGATCGAATTTTGCTCTATGCCGAAGATGGCGAACAACTTCTTGAACAGATTACCGCAAAGGGTATCCATCCAAACACTTCGCTAGTCCGACGCAGCTCGCTAGAAGATGTATTCCTTCGCCTCACTGGTCGCACCCTGGTTGAATGATGAGCACCAAGATTCGCAAGGTTTCTAAATACGGCTCATTTCATGTAGCTGAAGCTCGTATTCGCAACATGCTCAAGTGGCGGGGCATTATTTTGTTTGAAGCCGTCGTAAATCCAACCCTTTATCTCGTCTCTATAGGCATTGGTGTGGGTTCTTTGATTGATGCCAACAATGGTGTTAACGGCGTTAGTTACTTAACTTTCTTAGCCCCGGCATTGCTCGCGAGTGCTGCGATTCAAGGAAGTGCTGACGAAGTAATTTTCCCAGTTATGCAAGGTTTTAAATGGAACCGCACTTTTTTCGGTATGCGTTCTACAACTTTGACTGCCCAACAGATTTCGTTGGGAGTTTTTCTTGCCGCTATGGCTCGCGCAACAGTTTCAATAGTTATTTACTGGATCGTCCTTTATTTATTTGGCGCACTTGAGTCGGATACCGCTTGGCTGGCAATGCCAGCAGCACTGTTAGCAGGGGCGGCGATGGGCGCAGTAATGCTGGCACTAGCTGCCAAAATTGAGAATGAAAATTTCTTCTTTACTCTAGTCGGACGTTTCATCATGATCCCGATGTTTCTTTTCTCAGGCACCTTTTATCCACTTACTCAAATGCCTATTTTCTTACAGCTTTTCGGCTGGATTTCACCACTTTGGCACGCTTCTGAACTTGGTCGTTATCTGACATATGACTACCCGCTGTCCGAGTTGCAACTCGCTATACATGTTTTCGTACTAACAGCCATGGTTGTAATTGGGTTGTTCTTATCAGCTCGCATTTTTGCTAAAAGGTTAGAGAAGTAAATGGCATCTGAAGCTGTACGAATCTCTGAACGTCGAAGCGGAAAGTTCGGTGAAAAATACTATTCCGGCCGCCCTCAGCAAGTTTTGCTCAGAAACTGGCTTTCATTCAAGTCATCAGCCTGGATTGCAGTAATAAGTGGTTTCTTTGAGCCAGTTCTTTACCTGCTCTCTTTTGGCTACGGCATTGGCGAACTTGTCGGCAACATTTCTACCTCTACTGGCGATATTTCCTATGCCGCTTATATTGCACCAGGTTTATTGGCAACAAGTGCGATGAATGGCGCGATGTTTGATTCAACCTGGAATGTATTTTTCAAGCTAAACGAAAGCCGCCTTTACAAAGCTATGTTGGCAACTTCGCTTGGGCCGCTAGATGTAGCCCTCGGTGAGATAGCTTGGGCGCTAATGCGCGGTGGAATTTACGCAACCGCTTTTACCCTGGTACTCGCTGGCTTAGGTCTAGTTACTTCGTGGTGGGCACTCTTAGCGGTTCCGGCAGCAATAATTGTGGCTTTTGGCTTCGCCTCATTTGGTATGGCCATTACCTCCTACATGAAGTCACATCATCAGATGAACTTTTTCGAGATTTTCTTACTGCCAATGTTCTTGTTCTCTGGCGCTTTCTATCCACTAACTGTTTTTCCAGGTTGGGCACAGGCAATAATCAAGGCCTTGCCATTGGGGCAAGGAATTGAGTTGGTCACTAAAGCTATGGCGGGCAACTTCGGTGTTGGCTTATTGGTAAATGTTACTTATTTCGTAGTGATGATTTGCGTTGGCTTATTCTTCACAACCAAGCGTCTAAACGCTTTGTTTATGAAGTGAAACCCATATAAATCAATGGCTCTAGAGCCAAGCGGTTAGATCAACTCCACGCACAATCTGCACCACCAAGAGGAATACCACAACACCAAGAATTCGGTATGCGATCTGGCCATTCTTGTTTTCGCGCCAACTCTTCTCAGGCGCTTTAGCAATCCAGCCCAAAATCGCAAAGAAGATTCCTGGAAAAGTTAGAATTACGAAGTTCCACTTAAGGAATGCTTGCGGATTGCTAAACAGATTTTGAACCCAATTAGCAAAAATAAATCCAACAAAAACCATAGCAACAATCTTGAAGGCACCCTTTGGTATCAGCCAGTGAATATTTGGGAACTTAGGTAGCTTCTTGGCAAATGTCATATTTGCAATAGTTGGGAAAACGAATAGCGCAGTTCCCAGATAGAGCTGAATAGTAAAGCCAACAAATGGTGCTGCCAGCATGATGAAGATAAAGGTCTTAATCATGAGCGAAACTATCTTCTGATACTGATCAGGATCTTGAAGTTCAGCTGTTACGGTTTGTAGTCGGACCGGATAATGATAAGTAGAGACATCTTCGAGCGCGATACGCAGACCAACTAATACAGCAGACCAGATTGCAATCGTGGTTGCTTGGTAAGTAATTGCGAGCTGCACTGAAGCAAGGCCATTTAGCGCATTAACCATCTTTTCTACCGCCCAGCCAGTTAGCAGAATCGCTAGGGCGTAGTCAGTGATGCGTTCCCAACCCTCTTCGCCATTACTTACTAATCTGCGCAATGGACGTACTGCACTTGCTAATAAAGCAGGTGCAAAGAAAATAACCATTAGGCCAGCCACGGTTAGTAATTCATGTCGCGTGCCCATGTGGCCGGTGATAAACACTCCGAGGAAGAAGGTTGCGGCGGCAGTAAATCCAGCAAATGCATCAAGTATTCCGATGACAACTATCGCCAAGATAATTCCAAGAGCTGGTGCCATCGCTTGCGCATCAACGTTAATGAGCGCAGTTAGGCCCAGGATCGCCGCAATTGGATAAAGGAATCCGGCAAAAGAGCCCAAAATAGCTCGTAAATAGCTGCCATCAGCCAAGGTGCGAGCTAATAATGGTGAATAACCTGAAGCTTTATAGGCAGCTGCGACAGAGAGATAATCACTCTCATCGGTATATGGATTCTGCCAAGTTTTTGATAGATCACCTCGACCGGGATCTCGTTTAATTAGCGCTAATTTTCCAGAATCAACGGAGGCAAGATCTTCCTGCTCTTTATCTTCACCCTCTGATTGATCTTCGCTATCTCTGCCTTCCTTTTCTTTAGCAGCGCCAGCAACAGTTAAAGCAGCTAGAGCGGCAAATGCGGCAACTGTTAAATCTTTAGATTTTTCTGGCTCTTGAGCTGGGCTATAAGCAGGCAGTTTTTCTCGTTCCTTTATTTTCATTAAATCTTCATAAGCCCAAAGCTCAGTCACGTCAGGACACTCGTTATCCCAGCGAACTTCGCCAGTTAGATTTTTACAGAAAACAATCTCTTGAGTGCTTAGCGTTCCGCTCTCATCATAAACTTCAATTTCTACTGCGTGGAATCCAGGTGGAACATCGTTTGGTATCTCGATATCTAAGTCTTCTGCCTCTGATGCCGAGATGCGATCAATGATCACGCTATCAGCAGACCAAATTGGTAACACTGAAAGATTAAGAAATAGCAGAACCAGAAGAAGGACTTTACGCATTATTTCACCTTTATCTTTACAGTAACCTTGATCTTTTGACCAGGTTTCAAATTACTAACAGTTACTTTTGAGCTTTTAGTAGTAGGAGCGATAGACGGTTTACTTTTAGCCTTGCTGGTCACTTTCGGTGTGACTGTTGGCTTTGGTGTGACTGTTGGCTTTGGTGTGACTGTTGGCTTTGGTGTGACTGTTGGCTTTGGTGTGACTGTTGGCTTTGGT
>Ga0208485_1000050_pt1 | contig 37008 bp, 37 predicted proteins | sample LakMenEpi27Jul12_FD_150707 | JGI IMG/M metagenome (GOLD analysis project Ga0208485, IMG submission 150707) | Freshwater microbial communities from Lake Mendota, WI - 17JUL2012 deep hole epilimnion (SPAdes) | ecosystem: Environmental > Aquatic > Freshwater > Lentic | place: Lake Mendota, Madison... | reverse complement strand
GATTAATAAATGGGGAATGCGCGAATGGTTCTCGCTTACTTTCCTAATGGGTTCGTTCTTCATCGGCGGACAAGTTTATGAATACGCAGTGCTAGTTTCTGAAGGCTTAACTCTGTCTTCAGTTGCTTATGGTTCTGTTTTCTATCTCGCTACTGGTTTCCACGGACTGCACGTGACTGGCGGCCTGATCGCATTCCTGATTGTGATGATCCGTGTAGCCAAGGCTGGCCGCTTTAACCACAACCAAGCTACTACTGCGATTGTGGTTTCTTATTATTGGCACTTCGTCGACGTCGTCTGGATCGCACTCTTTGCTGCGATTTACCTAATTAAGTAGAAATGAATCATGAGAAAAATATCTAAACTTCGTCGCAGCGCTTTTGCTTCTCCACTACTTTTGGTAATTGCGCTTTTCGCCATCGGCACTACCTTCTCGGTAGCTAGTGCCACCTCGAATGGCGAGCTTTCAGTTGAACAACGCTCCGCTCAGATAGCTGAAGGCAAAAATATATTTCTTAAAGGCTGCTCTTCTTGTCACGGGTTGAATCTAGAAGGATCTGCAATCGCACCTTCGCTAGTCGGCGTTGGTGCGGCATCAGTTGACTTCCAAGTCGGTACTGGGCGCATGCCGGTGGCTGACTTAAGCCAGCAGATTGCGCGTAAAGAGCCTATCTATAACGAAGAACAAACGACTGCCCTTGCCGCATACGTAGCTTCGACTTCTCTGGGGCCAGAAATTCCTACTGAATCAATGCTTAACTACGAGCGAGATGGCAATACCGCCGAAGGTGGAACTTTATTCCGCACGAACTGCGCAATGTGCCACAACTTTGCTGGTCAAGGTGGCGCGCTAACCCAAGGAAAATATGCACCATCTGTAATGGGCATAGAGCCAAAACATATTTACGAAGCCATGATTACTGGCCCGCAAGCTATGCCAGTTTTTGCAGACAAAACAATTACCCCAGCTGAAAAACTTTCCATTATTAAATGGATCAAAGCTGCCGAGAATGAACCACAGCTAGGTGGCGCTGCACTTGGTCGCGTCGGCCCTGTGACTGAAGGTTTGTTGGTATGGACACTAGGACTCGGACTGCTGATCGGCGTGGCAGTTTGGTTAGCGACGAAGGCGAGATAAATAAATGTCCAACGAAATCGAAGCAATCAAAGATCCTGGTCTGCCAGCGCACGTACATAGAAAAGCCGATACAGATCCAGTTGCTGAAAAGCGCGCGGAACGACAGGTAGCTATCCTCTTCCTGATTTCTGCTCTCGGTACTTTGCTCTTTATTTTTGCTTATTACTTTATTCCGGAAGATGTATTTTTCTTTTTCCCAATTCTAGGAAACACTAATGCCCATCAACTCTTCTTGGGTCTTGGGCTAGCGATGGCACTTTTCTTTATTGGCGCAGCTGCGATTCACTGGGCTAAAACCTTGATGCCCGATGAAGAAGTAATCGCAATGCGTCACACCATGCGTTCGGATGATGAAGACCGTGATGCGCTTGTCTCAACTGTGAAAGAACGTGCAGGAGCAGCTGGCCTTGGGCGCCGCTCCCTTATTAAGCGTTCCATGGGCTTATCACTCGGCTTAATTGGTCTATCCCCGATAGTCCTATTGCGCGATTTAGGCCCACTTCCAGGCGACGATTTATCAAAAACCAGCTGGAAAGCCGGCACTAGATTGGTTACAGATCCAGGTGATCGCCCAATCAGACCGGCGGATCTAGAGGTAGGCGCTGTTGCGCAAGTATTGCCGGAACTAAGCGGCAAAGAGAAGCGTCACTTAGACGATATTGCTAAGGATGCCGTTCTCTTGATTCGCCTTCGTCCAGAAGAGTTCCAGTTAAGTCCAGAGCGTTTATCTTGGACTTACGACGGCATCATCGCATTTAGCAAGATTTGTTCACATATGGGTTGTGCCGTTGCGCTATACGAACAGACTACAAAACACTTACTCTGCCCATGTCATCAATCCACTTTCGATGTACCACGAGCCGCAAAGGTAATTTTCGGGCCCGCCGCTCGTGCACTTCCGCAGTTGGCAATCACGGTCGATGCCGAAGGTTATTTGATCGCGCAAAGACCATTTACTGAACCGGTAGGACCTAGTTTCTGGGGGCGTTTATCATGACGGCACGCGAAAGAGTTACTGGCACAGTAGCTAACTATGTTGATGAGCGCACCGGTGCGGCTAAATGGGTTAAGAAAAACCTAACCAAAGTATTCCCTGATCATTGGTCTTTCTTACTCGGTGAAATTGCTTTGTATTCGTTCATCATTTTGTTGCTTTCGGGCACTTTCTTGACGTTCTGGTTTGATCCGTCGGCGCGCGAAGTTATCTACGACGGTAGTTATGCACCACTTCAAGGTTTACATATGTCGGCTGCTTATGAATCGACCTTACATATTTCCTTCGAAGTTCGTGGTGGTTTACTGATGCGCCAGATTCACCACTGGTCAGCACTTATTTTTATGGCTGCAATCGTCGTGCACTTGATGCGTGTCTACTTCACTGGCGCCTTTCGCAAGCCTCGTGAATTCAACTGGATAATTGGTATAGGCCTACTGACACTCGGAATTGTCGAAGGTTTCCTCGGTTACTCATTGCCTGATGATCTACTTTCAGGAACTGGTATTCGTATTGCTGAGGCGATTATTCAAGCGATACCTGTGGTGGGTTCATACTTGTCGTATTTCGCCTTTGGCGGAGCCTTCCCTGGCGAAGCATTTATTCCACGTATCTATACCGTTCACGTATTGTTGCTGCCAGGAATCTTCTTAGCGCTCATAACAGTGCACTTAATGTTGGTTTGGTACCAGAAGCACACGCAGTGGCCTGGTCCTGGCCGAACTGAAAAGAATGTAGTTGGTTATCCACTAATGCCTGCTTACATGGCTAAAGCTGGTGGCTTCTTCTTTATTGTTTTTGGTGTTACTGCGTTCTTAGGTGCGGTTGCATCCATTAACCCGGTATGGCTTTACGGTCCGTATAACCCCGGCCAAGTATCTGCCGGCTCACAACCCGACTGGTATATGGGATGGCTCGATGGCTTAGTGCGGATGTCGCCCCCAATAGAAACATACTGGTTTGGATACACGATTTCCTGGAACATTTTAATCCCAGGCTTAATTGTGCCTGGAATTCTTTTCACTGGTATGGCGTTGTACCCATTTATCGAAAGTTGGATAACTGGCGACAAGCGCGAACACCATCTCCTAGATCGTCCACGAAACGTGCCCAATCGCACCGCTCTTGGCGTTATGTCCTTAACATTTATGTTAGTTGCGCTTATCAACGGTGGTAATGACATTATCGCTACCACTTTTGAATTGAGTATCAATCAAGTTATGTGGTTTAGCCGAATCGCAATATTTGTTTTGCCGCCAATTGCATTCGTAATCACTAAGCGAATATGTCTATCGCTACAACGAGCTGATCGCGAGCTTGTGCTACATGGTCGCGAGACTGGCCGTTTGCTGATGCTGCCACACGGTGAGTTTGTTGAAGTTCATGAGCCGATTTCCCCTGAACTAGCTTGGAAATTGACGGCACATGAGCAAGCACCACCGCTTGCCTTGGAAGATTTCGATGCTCGTGGAGTACGTCGTGCGGGTCGCTTGAAGAACAAGCTACGCAAGCGTATGAGTGAGGCGAATGCTGAAAGTATTGCTAAACCGACAGCAAACGACTTAAAAGAGATCGAACACCACTAACTAACCGGTTCGAGCCTAAAGCTCATGCCAATCCCTTGAATTTGGGTGTTCTTTCTATAGAATTTTAGGCATGAACAAACTCAAAATCACCGTAGTTTTCGCGACCGTCCTAGCTATCGGAATGGGCAGCACAGTAAGCGCTCAATCTGCCACTAGCTACACTCTCAATTTAACGATTATTGATGAGGATGCTTCCACAAATATTGGTCTATATGACGATGCAGGAGATCAAAGCACCAAGCATGGGGTAAAGAAGTGCTCGGATTCCAAATTAATGTGGCTAAATCCAGATCCATATAACACAAGTGACATCATCAAATATCAAAAAATAGGCAACAAGAGCAAGATAAAAGTCAAAAATGATTCCGGAAAAATAGTTGGCATTGGAACCCTATCCAAGGTCGGCTGGATTAAGGATAGAGCCGAAGAAGATGAGGATCCAGAAATCGGCACTATTGTGTACGGAACCTGCACTTATTCCCAGAAAATTAAGGTATTTAAGTCAAACTTTTACTCAATAGAATTTTCTGGAACGAATACCGAAATTCCTGCTTTTGATATTTCTTTGTCCGAACTCATCAAGAAAAAGTGGAAACTAACACTTACCATTTAGTCCTTCGACAGAAACCCTCTCTGTTAATTAGCTCTGTAGTTAATTAACCTGTATCTAATTAATAGAGGGGGTTTCTTTTTGCCTGCTTATAACTAACCAGACCCCAATAACTGTTATTAAAGTTCCCAGCATTGAGATTGCTGAAATATGTTCATCAAAAATTAAGTAGGCCTCTATGGCAGTTGCTGCTGGGACTAAGTAATAAAGCGAAGACACGCTCGCCGCACTTCCCGATCTGAGTAAGAAGAACAGCAGCAAGATCGCTCCGAATGACAACGCAAATACCAACCATGCCAAAGCCCCAATGAAGTTACCAGTCCATTGAATATCGGGTTCCTCAAATAGCAGCGCTAAGACCGCAAGCACAACTGCGGTTGCTGCGTATTGAATGGAAGTACCGGCCAGAGTCGGTATCACTCCCCCGTACTTCTTCTGCAGGATTGTGCCAGAAGTGCCACCTAATAATCCGATGACGCTTGCCGCAATCGCAACAATTGAAATCGCGTTTCCACCAGTCATGTTTATGCGTGGAAATACAACTACAAACAACCCAATCAACCCCAGAATTAATCCGACAATGGCTCGTGGCTTCAGAGGTTCGTTTAGATATTTAGCTGCGAAGAGACTAACCAAAACCGGTTGCAAGCTAACAATCAGGGCCGCCACTCCAGCCGGCATTCCTCGGCTGACTGCAAAGAAACAACCCCCTAAGTAAGCACCGTGGAGAGTTAAGCCAATTAAAGTCGATGGCCAGATGATTGACCGCGTGATGGGCTGACTCTTGCGTAAGAAGGAAATGGCGATGAATAGAAGCAGAGCCGCGATAGTCATTCTTATGGCCAAGAAATAGAACGGTGGCGCGTAAGGAATTCCGTATTTAACGCCTATGAAGCCAGTGCTCCAGAGAAGTACAAAGAGCCCTGGCGCAAGTTTCTTGAGCACAACTGCTCTAACTAGTGATGAGCTGCGTCGTTGCTTGGTTTTTCGTACTCGGTTACAAATCCAATGATGCTGATTACAAGAGCACCGACACCTAGAAGCGTTAACCACCAACCAATAATCAAACCAAGGCCAACGACAAACATGCTCGCAGCAAGTGGCAACGGCCACCAGGAATGCGGGCTATAGAAACCAAGTTCGCCAGCTGAGTCGGCAATCTCGCCCTGCAGATTATCCTCAGGAAGAGTTACGCCAATGCGACGATCAGTAAACCAAACGTAATAACCAACCATTGCCGCAAGAAGTGAGCTCAGCAGCAAACATGAAATTCCTAGCGGTTCGCCACCCACGTAGTAATAAACAAAAGTAGTGATTGCATAGAAAATTGCTAGCCCGACAAAGAGGCGGTAATTAGTTTTCATTAAACTAGTGCCCTTCGGTCTTAATGTGTGGATGGTGTAGATCAAACGCTGGTCGTTCGGAACGGATGCGAGGCATCGTTAAGAAGTTGTGACGTGGAGGTGGGCAGGATGTTGCCCATTCTAGAGAAGCGCCATAACCCCAAGGATCATCGCAGTTAACCAGCGGTGACTTACGAGTAATCCAAACATTGATCGCAAACGGAATCATCGAAAGTGCCAACAAGATTGATCCCACAGTTGAGACCATGTTCATTGTGGTGAAGCCATCGGTTGCTAGATAGTCAGCGTAGCGGCGAGGGAAACCCTTAATGCCTAGCCAGTGCTGGATTAAGAAAGTTGTGTGAAAGCCGAAGAAAAGTGTCCAGAAATGGATCTTGCCCAGACGCTCGTTGAGCATTCGTCCAGTCATCTTTGGCCACCAGAAGTAGAAGCCAGCGAACATCGCAAATACCACGGTGCCAAAGAGCACATAGTGGAAGTGCGCAACTACAAAGTAAGAAGCAGAAACTGCGAAATCAAGTGGCGGTGAAGCCAAGATGATTCCGGTAATTCCGCCGAACAAGAAAGTAATCAAGAAACCCATTACCCAGAGCATCGGTGTTTCAAAAGTTACGTGACCGCGCCACATTGTGCCGATCCAATTGAAGAATTTCACACCTGTTGGAATACCGATTAAGAAAGTCATGAATGAGAAGAACGGTAAGAGAACTTGTCCGCTGGCAAACATGTGGTGAGCCCAGACTGAAACGGATAGTGCTGAAATCGCAATGGTCGCAGCGATCAATCCTTTGTAACCGAAAATTGGTTTGCGGCTAAAGACGGGAAGAATTTCAGTTGCAATACCAAAGAACGGTAACGCCAAAATATAAACTTCGGGGTGTCCAAAGAACCAGAAGAGATGTTGCCAAAGCATCGCACCGCCATTAGCCGGGTCGAAGATGTGCGAACCAAATAATCGATCAGATTCAAGTGCTAGCAGTGCTGCTGCCAGTGGTGGAAATGCGAGCAATACCAAAATTGAAGTAAGCAAAACGTTCCAGCTGAAGATAGACATGCGGAACATAGTCATACCTGGTGCGCGCATTGTGAAGATAGTTGTAATGAAGTTAACGCCACCTAAAATTGTGCCGATACCGCCGATAGCTAGACCAACGATCCAGAGATCGCCACCGATGCCCGGCGAATACTGTGAGTTAGATAGTGGTGCGTAAGCAGTCCAACCAAATGAAGCAGCGCCACCTGGAGCTAAGAAACCAGCAAATGCCATGATGCCACCGAATAAATAAATCCAGTAAGACAACATATTCAATCGTGGGAAGGCCACATCTGCGGCGCCAATTTGTAGCGGCATAATCACATTGGCAAAGCCAACGAACAATGGCGTTGCAAACATCAACAACATGATGGTTCCGTGCATTGTAAAAACCTGGTTGTACTGCTCATTGCTTATGAACTGCATACCCGGACGGGTTAGTTCAGCACGTAGAATTAGTGCCAAGACGCCACCAATTAAGAACCAAGCAAAGGTAGTAATCAGGTAGAGATAGCCGATGGTCTTATGATCAGTTGAAGTTACAAAGCGTACGAAAGAGCGACCCTTGGAGGTTGGCTTTACCGCTGTGGACATGTCCTCTACTTCGCGTTGCGCGTATGTGGTCATGACTGGCTCGCCTTCTCTACTTCAGGTTTCAGATTCGCAATATAGGTTTCGTACTCAGCTGGCGTGACAACTCGGACAGTGAAAAGCATTTGTGCATGGTTGCGGCCACAAAGAATGTTGCAGCGACCTGGGAAGTCGCCCAATTTATTTGCGGTAAATTCGAGCTTATTAGTTACACCAGGCAGGTTCTGCATCTGAATCATAAATTCTGGGATCCAGAACCCATGTACTACATCATTTGAAACGATGGTGTACCGAACTCGTTCGCCTTGTGGCACAACCAGAACCGGTGGCTTGGCTGGAGTTCCGGTTACCGTTTTATCTTCACCCGCATCTAGGTATGTAAATTGCCATGACCACTGAAAACCGTTCACAACTATTTCATGTTTAACGTTTTCTTGCGGAGTCACAATCTCGTTCTGCTTAACTATCGTGAAATAAAACAAACCAGCCACAATAATGAATGGAATTAAGGTGTAGGCAATTTCAACAGGAACGTTGTACTGGGTCTGCTTTGGAAACTCTGGGCCATTTTTTGGGGCGCGATGGAAAACTGCTGGCCATACAATCAAGATCGCGGTAAAAACGCCAACAACTGCAGCCGCCAACCACGAATAAGTCCAGAGCGAATGCGTAATCTCGTTAACACTCGAAGCATCACCACTAAATCCCGAATCTGCGTCTGTTGCGCAGCCGGTTAGGGCCAGAAAGGCCGGCGCAATAACAAATAAGCGGCGCTGAGTGGTATTGAATTTCATAGCGTAAGGATAGTCGCCCATTTAGACGTTCGCTTCAGTCAGGAGTAGCCTTCATCGCGTGGTTCGGGTCACAGGAAATTTCACAAGTCAATCGCCACTTCACCCTGCCGCAATCGCCCTGTTAACTGATGCTTTTGGCCAAGGCTGGGCGGATCCTGCGAAAATTGGTGATAACTCAGCCAGAACCGCAATCCTGCGAAATGAAGCTCTCGAATCAATCGCGCAAAACTTAGCCCTGCAACCAAGTGAGATTGAAGTACTTGGTGAGCCACGTCTCGGCCAGCAGTTAGCAATTTCTGGGCTATTAAATGCTGATCTCACATTGGTCCATTCATCGATAGATCGCCGCAGCGTCTTTGCAGTCGGTGCGGCTCACGAAAAAGCCGGCGGAAAAACTCGAATATTGAACGTGTCATCCAATGGAAAAATCTGTGATCTAACTCAAATGGATCTGAGAAGCGTTCTGGCCTTACAAGGTGGCAATATTGAAACTGGAATTACCCAAGATGTTGATTTAGTAATCCAACAAATCGATCCAACATTTGTCGCGCTTGACTATTCCGCAGTGCCAAATCTGCCTTTGCCTAGTCGTTGGGACAGCGCAATTTTTGATGCCACAAGTTGGCAAGGCCCGGCTGGTATTGGCATTCTGGCTATCCGAAATTCAACGGCCTGGAAAAATCCACTTCCAAATTTGGGTGTTCGTCGAACACCAGAATCTTCCTCATTGCCACTTCTATTGGCGAGTGCAGTTGCTCTAGATGCCTGGTTAAAGGACGAGGCAACCGAATCGATTCGACTAAAGAAATTGAATTTGCTGATTAGAGAATCGCTAACCGCTGCTGATATCGGAGTGACTTTCGCAGGCGATCACGTTGAAAGCATCGCACAAACAGTTGCTCTGGTTGCCGATGGTTGCGTTGGTGAAGATCTCGTCAGGCAACTAAACGAACTTAACTTTGTGCTGGATTCTGGCTCTGCCTGTACTGCTGCTCAGATGCAACCGAGTCATGTCCTAACCGCGCTGGGTATGAAGAGCGAAGGAAACTTGCGGATTACGCTGCATCATGGTGTTACGGAAGCAGAAGTGCGCGAACTTATTGCTGCGATTACATCAGTTGTGCAGCGATCTCGCTAGCTGCAACATCACCATAGGCTTCAGCAAAACGCGCCACGAACTCAGCAGGAGTAAAACGATATTCTTGAGTGCCAGTAGTTTCTATTACATAAGTTGCAATCATTGACCCAAGTTGCGCGCAGCGTTCGTGATTGAGTCCCCAAGCTAAACCGGCAATAAAGCCTGATCTAAATGAATCGCCAACACCAGTTGGATCAACTCTCGCTTTCTCTTTAGGAACACCTACTTGAACGAACTCACCATTCTTAGATTCAACCTTTGCTCCCCTGGATCCAAGAGTTACGACTCGATACTCAACTAGATCCAGAATCTCGGTATCGGTCCAGCCAGTTTTCTGCATGGCTAGTGCTAATTCATATTCATTTAAGAATAGGTATTTAGCACCAGTTATCAACTGACGAATTTCTTCGCCACTCATACGAGCCATCTGTTGTGATGGGTCTGCTGCAAAAGCTATTCCTTCTTGGCGGCAGACTTCAGAGTGACGCAACATAGCTTCGGGGTCATCTGGTGAAATAACCACAACATCGAAACGACCAGTTTTAGCCATGATCGGCGCGAGTTCAATATTTCGAGCTTCAGACATTGCCCCCGGAAAAAAGGAGGCAATCTGATTTAACTCAGTATCGGTGGTAACCATAAAGTGCGCAGTGAACTGCGTCGTTGAAATTAAAACGTGCGAAGTATCAACCCCATGTCGGCTTAACCAGGCATCGTAATCGGCCCAATCTTTTCCAACAGCGGCAATCAAAACCGGATTTAAACCAAGTACACCCATTCCGTAAACAATGTTGGCAGCACATCCGCCTCTACGAACTTCCAGCCCATCAACTAAGAAAGATAAGGAAACTTTCTCGAGTGACCCGGCGACCAAGGAATCCGTAAATTTACCTGGAAAGGTCATTAAATGGTCCAGGCCAACAGAGCCTGCAACACCGATTTTCATAGAGGAACGAGTCGTTACGGATTAGTTAAAAGAATCGCCACAGGCGCATGAACCCTGGGCGTTCGGGTTATCAATTGTGAAACCCTGCTTTTCGATAGTGTCAACGAAGTCAATAGTTGCACCCATTAGGTACGGGTCGCTCATCTTGTCGATAACAACTTTAACTGTGCCGAATTCGCGCACAATGTCACCATCTTGATTGCGATCGTCGAAATAAAGCTGATATTTCAGTCCTGAGCAACCACCAGGTTGAACCGCAACACGTAGGCATAAATCATCGCGACCTTCTTGCGCCAACAGAGCGGCAACTTTGGCAGCTGCCACATCGGACAAGGTAATACTGGTTGTTTTGACATCTACGGCTTCGGTAGTCATTGCTCTCCCCTAAAAATTCTACGAACAGGGCTTAATAGTAGCCATGAGTGCGCCAATCAGGTACTCCAAATGCGACAGAAGGGCAAAAATTCGAGAGAATATCGCCATGGCATTAACCGACCTTCTCTTGATGGGGCGCGAACGCGATCTAGCTAGCGAACGCGGAGTCTCTTGTGCCGGCGAGTTACCAGCAGCCAGTGACCCTGATTTAGTTCAACGAGCAAGGGCGGCTCGATTAGCTCTCGGTTCGAAAGTGATGATTCTTGGTCACCACTACCAACGCGATGAAGTAATCGAGTTCTCTGACATCACGGGCGACTCCTTTAAATTGGCGCAAGCAGCTGCTGAGAATCCACAAGCCGAGTATGTAATTTTCTGTGGTGTTCACTTCATGGCCGAAAGTGCTGATGTACTGACCGCTGATGATCAGAAAGTGATCCTGCCCGATCTTGCAGCAGGTTGCTCTATGGCAGATATGGCTGCGGCTAATCAAGTTGATGATTGCTGGAATCAGTTAAGTGAACTAGGAATTGCGCAGAAAACTATTCCGGTTACCTATATGAATTCTTCGGCTGCGATTAAAAGTTTCACCGGCAAAAATGGTGGCACGATTTGTACTTCTTCGAATGCGAAGAGCGCAATGGAATGGGCATTTACTCAAGGCGAAAAAATTCTCTTCTTACCCGACCAGCATCTAGGTAGGAATACCGCGGTTCTTTCGATGGGTTTATCGCTGAACGATTGCGTGGTCTGGAATCCATGGAAACCTATGGGCGGTTTAACTGAGACTGAACTACGCGACGCGAAAGTTATTTTGTGGCGCGGTCACTGTTCAGTTCATGGTCGCTTTAGTCCGCAGAATGTGGCTGATGTCCGAGAGCGAATTCCAGGTGTCAAAGTATTGGTTCACCCAGAATGCCAACACGAAGTAGTCTCAATTGCCGATGTGGTGGGCTCAACTGAAAAGATTATCCAGACTGTCGCCAATTCCCCAGCTGGTTCTAAGTGGGCAATTGGTACTGAGCTAAATCTGGTACAGCGCTTGTCGCGCACCATGCCGGATAAAGAGATTTTCTTCCTTGATAAGACGGTTTGTTACTGCTCAACTATGAACCGAATTGACCTCCCGCATTTAGTTTGGGCGATGGAATCACTGGTTCAAGGCCAAATAGTGAACCAAATCATCGTTCCCGAAGAGGTCCGCAAGTACTCCAAACTCGCCCTAGAGCGCATGCTGGCTCTATAGTTTCGCCCATGACTGAAGATGCCGCAAAAAAAGGTCGTCCGACCCCATCTCGCAAAGACGCCGAATCAAAGCGCAAAGTTTCAACTCTTGCTCCGGTAATTGGTAAAGATGCGAAAAAGCGTGACAAAGCGATTGCTCGAGAACGACGACTTGCCGTGCGCGAGGCCTACCTGCGTGGCGATGAGAACGCTCTTCCGCTTCGCGATCGTGGCCCAGTTCGCCGATTTGTTCGCGATGAAGTCGATGCTCGTCGCTCCATCGGCGAATACTTCTTACCAATTATTTTCGTAGTTCTTCTGTTCTCGGTTGTACCAAATATGACGGTCAACATAATTGCGATTATTTTGATGTACACAGTACTTCTGATCGCAGTTGTCGACGGTTTCTTCTTGAGCCGTAAATTGAAGAAGCAAATTGCCGAAAAATTCCCAGATGCTAATCCCAAGGGTCTAGGCATGTATGGCTGGTTACGATCGACTCAGATGCGTCGTCTTCGCGCACCTAAGCCATCGGGTTCCTATCAAAAAAAGAAGTAACTAAGCGCGAGGTTTTGGACTACTCATTAAGTTTGGGTCAGTTTGAACAATCGGTTTTAACGCAGCATTAATTTCTTTGATAACAGCCGCTTCGAGCTTAATTCCGCTGCCCTTGGCGTTCTCGATAACTTGCTTTGGTTTAGTCGCGCCCATAATCGCACTTGCCACATTTGGGTTGCTTAAAATCCAAGCTAAAGCCAACTGCGACATCGTGATTCCATGAGCATCTGCAATTGGTTGCAATTTCGCCACATGACTTAAGAAATCATCGTTCATCATGCCCTGCATGAATTGCCCAGTGTTATTTTTATTTGCGCCACGAGAATCAGTCGGAATCTTTTTACCGGGTAAATACTTTCCAGTTAGAACTCCTTGAGCCAAAGGTGAGTAAACGATTTGGCTAATGCCTTCACGTTCACAGAGCGGCACAATCTTTGCTTCTATAACGCGATAGATCGCTGAGTAGGAAGGTTGATTCGAGACAATCCGGTTATAACCTTTGTCATCCTGAATTTTCAAGGCATCTTGAATTTCGGTGTGCTTCCAATTCGAGACCCCGATGTAATGGACTTTACCTTGACGAATTAAGTCATCAAAAGCGCTGAGGGTTTCTTCAAGTGGTGTTTCATAATCAAAACGATGAGCCTGATATAGATCAATGTGATCAGTCTGCAGGCGTTTTAGTGAAGCGTTGCAGGATTCAATAATGTGCTTGCGTGATAGGCCCCGATCATTTTTACCAGTGCCAGTTGGAAAATAGACTTTAGTAAACAACTCGTAAGATTCGCGCTTGATGCCCTTAAGAGCTTTGCCCAAGATGGCTTCAGCTTTAGTACCAGCATAAACGTCGGCGGTATCGAAAGTTGTGATTCCGGCTTCGAAGGCAGCTTTAACGCAGGCATTAGCTGCGGTCGCCTCTACTTGGTTGCCATGGGTAATCCAGTTTCCGTATGCGATCTCGGATACATACATACCGGTATTTCCTAAACGACGATATTCCATTTCTCTCTCCCCTGGCCTTTAACGTACGTGCGATGGCATAAACGGCAACTTAACAATCTCGACACTAGTAGTGCGACCTCGAACATCAATGCTGAGTTCCTGTCCAACTTTAAAGTCTGAGTTCACTAACGCTAAGGCAATTCCAAATTTTAAACTTGGCGAAAATGTTCCACTGGTAACGGTGCCGACTTCAGAACCTTCATGAAGTACTTGCATACCGACGCGCGGGATTCCACGGTCTAGTGACTTAAGCGCCACTAGTCGTCGCGGAACACCGGAAAGTTTCTGTTCTTTGAGGGCCTGAATTCCTTGGAAACTCGCCTTGTCCCAGCCAACCGCCCAGCTTGCGCTAGCCATTACTGGCGAGATTTCCAGCGAGAGTTCATGACCATGAAGTGGGTATCCCATCTCAGTTCGTAACGTGTCGCGAGCCCCAAGCCCGCACACTAAACCGTCAGCAGCTTCGACTTGAGCGACGAGTGCATCCCAAACAGTTAGCGCCTGGTTCCACTTTGGCAAAACTTCAAAACCGTATTCCCCGGTATATCCAGTACGACAAACAATTACATCGCAACCAGCTATCGAAACTCTAGTAAATGCCATGTAGTCAATCTCGATCTGCACTCCAAAGTGTGCTAAAACTTTTGCGGCAAGTGGTCCTTGAAGTGCGATTACCCCGTATTCGTTGTGAAGGTTCGTAACCGTGATACCAGTTGGGGCGCTTTTCTGTAGATCTGCAACCACTGCGCTGGTGTTAGAAGCATTAGGGACAATAAAGAAATCAGTATCTGAATTTCGATAGACGATTAAGTCATCGATCACGCCACCCTCTTTATTACATAACATTGAGTACTGGGCAGCCCCATCTGAAATTTTGGTTAAATCGTTTGTCAACATTGAATTCAAAAAATCGAGTGCACCTTCGCCAACAACGGAAGCTTTTCCTAGGTGTGAAACGTCAAAGAGCCCAACCCGCTCACGTACTGACGCATGCTCAGCCAAAACGCCAGCTCCGGGATATTCAATCGGCATTAGCCAGCCGCCAAAATCGGCCATCTTGGCGTTTCGGGCTAAATGGCGCTCGTGTAATGGAGATTGCTTCATGGCACACAATCTATCGCTACATATTCTGGTATTCCTGCTTTAGACTCAGCCAAGTTCCAGCGAATGAGTCAACTAGGAGAGCCATGAAATCGATCCGTCTATCCGATGCGTTAGTTTCCGACGATATTTTGGTCGTTGGTTTAGCTAAGGGCGCCAAAGCGGATACCTTAAAGATTGAATCTGGTTCAGTTTCACTTGACGAAAAGTCCTTGCTCGTCGCGCTAAAAGACTTAGGGGCAACTGGGGCAGCTAATGAGATTACTAAACTGCCCGGGTCAAATACCCGTTTGCTTATTTTTACTGGGCTAGGCGAAGCCAAGAAAGATTATGCCCACGAAGTCTTACGTCGTGCAGCAGGTGCCGCCGCCCGTGCACTAGCTGGCGAAAAGAGTGCCGCTGTAGCACTACCAGCAGCATCGATTGAGCAAGTGGCCGCAGTTGCTGAAGGTATAACTCTTGGTGCCTACGCTTTCGATGAGTTTCGCGGATCTTCTAAAGCAGAGCGCAAGGTTCCATTGACCGGCGCAACTGTTCATACCAAAATGGCGAGTTCAGCTGAAGCAAAAGCTGCGGTTAAGCGGGCCGTAATTATCGGTGAATATACAAAATTGGTTCGAGATTTGATCAACACTCCCCCAAGTCACTTAACACCAGATTCATTTACGAAGCGTTTTGCAGCTGCCGTAAAAACACTTGGCGGTTCAGCAGCGCACTTAAAGGTGACAATTCTAAACGAGAAACAATTACGTGATGGCGGTTATGGCGGCATCTATGGCGTCGGTCAAGGTTCTGCCAATCCACCACGTCTATTACATATTGCTTACAACCCACCTAAGGCAAAGAAGAAGTTAGCTTTTGTTGGCAAAGGAATTACTTTTGATACTGGTGGTTATGCACTTAAGCCAGCTGCTGGCATGGAAGCTATGAAGTCAGATATGAGTGGTGCTGCTGCCGTTAGTGCTGCGATCTTGGCAATCGCAGCCCTTAAATTACCAATCGCAATCGATGCTTGGGCTGCCATGGCTGAGAACATGATCTCTGATAACGCAACTCGCCCTAGTGACATTCATACGATGTATGGCGGCAAAACTATTGAAGTTTTGAATCCTGATGCTGAAGGTCGTTTAGTTATGGCCGACGCGCTAGTTAAAGCTCAAGAATCAAAAATGAAATTAGATGGCATCATCGACGTCGCCACACTTACTGGCGCTCAAGTTGTTGCTCTCGGAACTCGCACTAGTGCGGTCATGACAAATAACGATGAATTCCGCGCACAGTTCTTAGTGGCAGCCGATCAGGCCGGTGAAGATTTCTGGCCAATGCCACTGCCTGAAGAACTTCGCGCATCCCTTGATTCAACCGTTGCCGATATGGCAAATATCGGTGAGCGAATGGGTGGCATGTTGGTAGCTGGTATCTTTCTAAAGGAATTCATCCCTGCCGAGTTGCCTTGGCTCCACCTAGATATTGCGGGACCGGCCTATAACGAGGCTAAACCGCACGGATATACCCCAATCGGTGGCACCGGAATCGCTTTCCGCTCGCTGATCCGCTTGGCCGAGATCACTAGCGAAAAATAGCCACCAGTTAGTTAGATCGCCCGAAGGCTGGCAAGATAGGGCTATAGAACGCTTACGGGTGAAAGGTTGATCGTGGCTCAATTCGACTTGGTAATTCTTGGTGGTGGTAGCGGTGGTTATGCCTGCGCCCTGCGTGCGGCTCAACTAGGCAAGACTGTCGCGCTGATTGAATCTGGAAAACTAGGCGGAACTTGCCTACACCGCGGGTGTATTCCAACCAAGGCCCTTCTGCATTCTGGCGAGATTGCCGATAGCGCGCGCGAAGCAAGTACTTTCGGCGTCAACGCCCAATTCCTTTCAATGGATATGGTCGCAGTTAACGCCTATAAAGATGGTGTCATTAACAAACTTCACAAAGGACTGCAGGGGCTAGTTAAGTCACGCAACATTACTTTTGTTGAAGGTCACGGACGTTTGGTTTCTAAAGAAACCGTTGAAGTAAATGGTGAGCGCTACACCGGAACCAATGTTGTTTTAGCAACTGGTTCATATGCCAAGTCTTTACCTGGTCTAGAAATCGACGGCGTTCGAGTCATGACTTCAGATCATGCGACTAATCTGAACTACGTTCCTAAATCCGTCATCGTCTTGGGCGGCGGCGTAATCGGTTGCGAGTTCGCATCGGTCTGGAAATCTTTTGGCGCTGAAGTAACCATCATTGAAGGCTTGCCTCATCTCGTTGCCCTTGAAGATGAATCAAGTAGCAAGCAACTAGAACGCGCATATCGCAAGCGCGGAATTAACTTTGAGCTCGGAGTTCGCTTTAAGTCTCACACTGTTACAGCCGATGGCGTAACTGTGGAACTTGAAGATGGCAAAACATTCTCAGCAGATGTACTTCTGGTCGCTGTTGGTCGTGGCCCAGTATCTGCAAATCTTGGTTATGAAGAGCAAGGCATCACCATGGACCGCGGCTACGTGATTGTTGATAACAAGTGCCGCACCAATGTTCCAGGAATCTGGGCAGTTGGCGACTTAATCCCGACGCTGCAGTTAGCTCACGTCGGTTTCGGTGAAGGAATATTAGTTGCCGAAGAAATCTGCGGCTTAAATCCACGCCCAATTAATTACGATGGCGTTCCTCGCGTTACTTATTCTGAACCAGAAGTTGCCTCCGTTGGTTTAACCACCGCGCAAGCTAAAGAACGTGGCCACGATGTCGTTGAATTAAATTACGACTTAGCCGGTAACGGTAAAGCTCAGATTCTGCGCACAGCGGGCTCAATCAAGTTAGTTTCACAAAAGAACGGCCCAGTTCTAGGAATCCATATGGTTGGCGCACGTGTAGGCGAACTATTGGCTGAAGCGCAATTGATTTTTAATTGGGAAGCAACTGCTGATGATGTTGCCCCACTTATTCATGCACACCCAACACTTTCTGAGGCTATGGGCGAAGCTCATATGGCACTTGCCGGTAAACCATTACACGCCCACGGATAACTAAGATTTTCAATCAGGAAACCAAGGAGATAAAGAGATGACCTTCTCATTAACAATGCCAGCACTTGGCGAGAGCGTTACCGAAGGCACGGTCACACGTTGGCTTAAGAACGAAGGCGACCAAGTCGCAATCGACGAGCCGCTTCTTGAGGTATCGACCGACAAAGTAGATACCGAGATTCCTTCTCCAGTTGCAGGCGTGCTTCAAAAGATTGTGGTCGGAATCGATCAGACTGTCGCAGTTGGCGCTGAATTAGCAATCATCGCTGATGGTGCAGCCGCTGCTGCCCCAGTTGCGGCAACACCAGCACCAATTGTTGAAACTCCAGCGCCAGTTGCACCCGTTGTGGCTGCGCCAGTTGCTGCAACTCCTGCTCCTGTTGCTCCAGTTGCAAGTGGTGCCGGAACCGTTATCTCAATGCCCGCTCTCGGCGAATCAGTTTCTGAAGGTACTGTCACGCGTTGGCTAAAGAACGTGGGCGATTCAGTTGCTGTCGATGAAGCTTTGCTCGAAGTTTCTACTGACAAAGTTGATACTGAAATTCCTTCACCAGTTGCTGGCATCTTGCTCGCAATTGATGTTCCAATCGACACTACCGTGGCTGTTGGTGCGCGATTAGGTTTAATTGGCGCATCAGGTTCTGCTCCAGTTGCCGCTCCCGTAACTCCAGTTGTGCCAGTTGCTGCAGCCGTTGTAACTCCCCCACCTGTCGCACCAGTTGTTGCAGCACCAGTTGTCTCGGCTCCCGTTGTTTCGGCTCCTGTTGCGGCTGCAGCTCCTATTGCGCAACCAGCCGATGCTTATGTGACTCCACTGGTTCGCAAGTTAGCTTCTGAACTTGGCGTCAATCTCGCATCAGTTAAGGGCACTGGCATTGGCGGACGTATTCGTCGCGAAGATGTTGAACAAGCGGCACCAGTTAAATCTGCACCAGTTGCTGCAGTCGCTCGCACTTCTGCGCCAACAATTGCGGTTTCTCCACTTCGTGGAACCACGGTAACTATGTCTCGTCTGCGAAAAGTTATCGCAGCTCGAATGGTTGAGTCTCTACAAGTTAGTGCTCAGTTAACAACTGTCATCGAAGTTGATGTTACAAAGATTGCTCGTCTGCGCGATAAGTCAAAGGCAAGTTTTGAAGCTCGCGAAGGCGTAAAGCTAACCTTCCTACCTTTCTTCGCAGTAGCAACTTGTGAAGCGCTAAAGCAACACCCTGTACTTAACTCATCCGTCGAAGGTGACCAAATCACTTATCACGGCACCGAGCACCTAGGTATTGCCGTTGATACTGAACGCGGACTTCTGGTTCCAGTTATTGCCAATGCTGGTGATCTAAATATGGGTGGCATCGCTCGCAAGATTTCTGATCTCGCAGCTCGTACTCGTGACAATAAGGTAACTCCTGATGAACTAGGTGGCGGAACTTTCACTCTTACCAATACCGGTAGCCGTGGCGCACTATTTGATACGCCAATTATTAATCAACCACAGGTTGCCATCTTGGGACTAGGCGCAATTGTTAAACGACCAATGGTGGTGCGCGGTGAAGATGGTGGCGAAACAATTGCGATTCGCTCAATGGTCTACCTCGGGCTTTCATACGATCACCGTGTTGTTGATGGCGCAGATGCTGCTCGATTCCTAGTTACCTTGAAAGAACGTCTAGAAGGCGGCGCTTTCGAATCAGATTTAGGACTTTAATTTGCTGCCGCCACAAAGAATCGCTGTAACTGGCGCCTCTGGACTTATCGGTAGCTCGTTAGTTGGCTATCTAAAGTCACAAGGTCATACTGTTCAGCGTTTAGTTCGTAGGCCTGCTGTCTCAAGCGAAGAAATCACTTGGGATCCAATAGCGGGAACCGTAGATATGGAAGCACTAGCTGGCGTGGACGCGGTAATCCATTTAGCAGGTGCTGGCGTGAGTGATAAGCGTTGGACCAAAAAGTACAAGGCCGAGATTTTGAATTCGCGTTTGCTTGGTACAACCACAATCGCAAAAGCAGTCGCCATTGTTAAGCCACAAGTTTTTATCTCCGCAAGTGCGATTGGCTGGTATGGCGAGAGCGGCAATCGCGCCGTTGTTGAAACCGACCGCGTAGGCGATGATTTCTTAGCCGCCGTTTGTCGTGAATGGGAATCTGCGGCTGATCTAGCTGGCGACGTACGGACCGTAAAACTTCGTACTGGTTTAGTACTCGACCCAACTGGTGGCGCACTAGGCAAAATGTTGCCCATCTTCCGCTTTGGTTTGGGTGGAAAATTAAGCAATGGTAAGCAATGGTGGTCTTGGATCACTCTGCATGATCAGATCCGCGCAATCGCATTTCTATTAGAGAATAAAATCTCTGGTCCAGTGAATCTGACTTCACCAAACCCAGTGACAAACTCAGAGTTCACCGCTGGGTTAGCTCGCGCTCTGCACCGACCAGCGCTATTTCCAGTACCAGCGTTAGCTCTTAAGATCGTGCTTGGCGGTTTTTCTGCGGAAGTCCTAGGCTCAAAGAAAGTTATGCCACAAGCGCTAACTGAAGCGGGCTTTACTTTTGACTACCCGCACATCTCTTCAGCGCTTGAAAAGTTAGTTGATTAATTCGCTAACACTGCCAGAGCGGCTAAGCGCCCTGATTTAAGTGCACCGTTTTGTGAAGGGCTTACTTGTCCATCGCCAGCCAGGTAAATTCGTTCCCGCACGAAGCTCTGAATCGGTTGAGTTGTCCCTTTGCTCCCAATCGGCAACGCTGCAGGAATCTCGTATTTTGCAACTAACTCCCAAGTGCGATTATCGCAGTTATAAATCGTGGCTAAATGTCGACGCACTTCAGATTCGGTAATCCCAGTATCAGTTGTAGTTGATATCAAGTTCTTTCCAACCGGTGCATACTCTGGAATGAAATTCGAAATCACTAACGTATTAATCACGGCCCCGCGGTTTTGTCCGTCAACAATTAATTGCCCATGTGAAACCGGTGGTGAAGGTGCGCTGTGATACCACGTGGTGCACCCAGCCAGTCTCGGCACTGAACCCAGTTCTAAAAGTTGCGCTGCTGTGGTGCTATCTGTTGCCACAATAATTTCGCTGGCACTAATCTCACCTGCCGAAGTGGTTATGGACCCAGTCTTGATTGAATTAACTGCGACGCCAAGTCGTAGATCGTTTATCTGTTTTGCCAGCAGTGCAGAAAGCGCGCCGACCCCGCTACTAGGTAAGCCGGGTTTGCCACTGATAAAAGTCTTAATGATTTCTAATCCAGCTGGTGCTGAGATGTTTGTTAGTTCGGTTAGGAAAACTCCTCGCAGGAATGGCCGTAGTACTCGCTCAAAAGTTTTACCTAATCCCGATTCGACTAAATACTCAGCGATCGAAAGCTCGCCACTTGGTTTTCCAACCAGTGCTTTAAGAAGTGCTAGCTTCTCACCGACTGATCCGGTCGCCGAATCAAGCGCTGAAAAGGGATACCTGCGGGGATCGCCTAATCGATGTGACTGATCATCAACCGCAATATTTATCGCTCGGTCGGCGAATCGAAAATCTATCTGACTCAAAATATCTAGCGCAGCCAACTCCGGGTATTTGGCGTTGATCAATTGAAAGCCACGGTCACAAGTAAATCCATCGATCAAATCTGACTGCACTCGCCCGCCAGCTCGTTCTGCTGCCTCCAGCACGACAACTTCGCGACCTGCTCTTTGAATTTGGATAGCAGCGTTCAATCCAGCTAAACCCGCGCCAATTACTACAACTGGTTTACTCACGAAAGTTTAATTCTCGAGCTCTGTCAATAATCGTGGCAACTGCACTTATTTCAGCCTTGCTAACCGGCCACTCATTCTTGCCCGCAATAGCACCAGCAACTAGTTCGTAGAACCGCGCATAGTTTCCATCTTCAACTTTAAGATCGCTAACCACCTCGCCACGAATTATGCGTGCTTCAGACTTTGTTGAAACATCCCACTTTCCGTCATGCGGAACTTTGCCGGCACGCAATAGCGCCTCTTGTGGATCTAGTTCGCCAATCACAAGTGCGCCGTTGCTACCTAACATTCGAATCCGTGGCCCAGGTGCACCAGCTATAGCACTTGCCGACAGATACGAATCGACGCCGTTGTCGTGCTTTAAAACTAAGACGACATCGTCATCTGAGGCGCAGCGGATACTGCGCACACTTGCTGAAATTAATTCGGCTGGACCAAACCAATCGAGGGCAGTTGAAACTAAATGCGACTGCAGATCAAGGAGTAATCCCCCGCCTTCTTCGGCGCTGCTTTGCTCGCGCCAGGATTGCGCGGCTAGATTAGGGCGATAACGTTCAAACCGAGAATCAATCCGAAAAATCTGACCAATTTCATTATCTTGAATAACTCGCTTAACTGTAAGTGAATCGGAATCGTATAAACGATTATAAAAGGCTGTTACAGGTACGCCTGTTTCATCAGATACCTTTAGGATTTCTAAAGTCTCCGTTAAATTTCGACCCATCGGCTTATCAACCACAGTAGGCACGCCGGCATGTAGGGCTGCGATAGCTTGCTCGACATGGACAGAATTTACCGAAGCAATAATCACCAGATCTAATTCATGAGCCAGAAGCTCTTTCATATCAGCGACCACTGCGGCATTTGGGTAATCCGCGTTAACGTGAGCGATTCGTTCCGGATTAGTCGTCAGGACAGCGCCTAGTTCTAGCCCGCAACCTCTAAGCAACGGCGCATGGAAAAAACGACCCGCTAAACCAAAACCAGCTAAACCGACTCGTAGCGTCATAAAACTCCGAGCTATTAACTAGTCAGCTGATTTAGATAACTTAGATGGCCACCATACCTTAGGCCCGATTTCGTGTACTAGCGCTGGCACCAAAATTGAGCGAACAATAATGGTGTCTAGCAATACTCCGAAGGCAACTGCGAAGCCAAGTTGGGCAAGAAATACCAGCGGCAGAATTCCAAGTACGCCGAAAGTTGCCGCCAGCACAATGCCCGCAGAAGTAATGACCGAACCGGTAACAGTTAAGCCCTTGATTACGCCCTTTCGAGTTCCCAGTTTGCCCGACTCTTCACGCACACGAGTCATCAAGAAGATGTTGTAATCAATACCGAGGGCAACTAAGAAGATGAAGGCAAAGAGCGGGAATGATGCATCGCCTCCTGCGAAGCCAAAGACGTGATTAAAGACAAGTGCGCAAACGCCCAGGGTCGCAAAGTATGAAAGAACCACTGTTCCAAGTAACAGAACAGCGCTAACAATGCTTCGTAGTAGCAGCCCCAAAATCAGAGTGATTAGGAGTAGAACTACTGGAATAACAGTCCGATTGTCATGACGAGCGGCAACATCGGTGTCATAGAAGACCGCCGTCGTGCCACCGACCAAAATGGACTCATCAATACTCTTGACAGCCTCACGAATTCCCGGAATCTGATCACGTGATTCACGCGAATCTGGCGCTGCCGTTAACGTGACGTTCAGAATAGATAAGCCATCCTTCACGATTACGCCGCCAGCATTTGCCTCTGGAGCGACCGCCGCAACTCCGGGTACCCCTCGGAGTTTTGCGGAAACCGCAGGAATTAATTCATTCTTTAAAATAACTTTGGTTGGATCGCCTTCACCGCCAGGGAAATGATTTAACAACAATTTTTGACCAACAACTGACTCTGGATTTCCAGTAAAGCTTTCAGTTGTAGAAAGTCCATCAGTCTTTAGCGTTGTTGAAAATCCGGCTAGGACTACAAGCATTAAGCCAGTAATAATCCATGCTCTACGAGGTTTGCGCTCGACTAAATTTCCAACCTTTGCCCAAGTGCCAGTTAATTGCGAATCCGCGTCATCGAATCTTGGAATACGAGGCCAGAAAATCCAACGACCAAACAAGACAAGAAATGCCGGCAGCAAAGTAACCATCGTGATTACGGCAACGGCGACACCAATGGCACCGATTGGACCTAGACCGCGGTTGCCAGATAAATCACTTAGTAAAAGAACTAAGAGACCTAACGCAACAGTTGCACCTGATGCCACAATCGGTTCGAAGGTGCCTTTATAGGCAGCTCGCATAGCAGCGACTGGAGTTGAATGATGATGTAACTCTTCGCGATATCTCGAAATAAGAAGTAGTGCGTAGTCGGTTCCGGCACCTAAAACCAAAACCGAGAGAATTCCTTGGGATTGGCCATTGACATCAATGATGTTGTTTTTAGCAAGCAAATAGATAATTCCACCCGCTGTAGAGAGTGCGAAAACTGCTGAGAGCAAAGGCAAGAACCACAAGATAGGTGAGCGATAAACAATAATTAAAATAAATGCAACAACTCCTAGAGTGGTTAGCAGCAGAGTTGAATCTATATCTCCGAAAGCGTCAAAAAGGTCAGCGAATATTCCGCCAGCTCCAGTTACATACGAATCAAAGCCCAGGTCTTTTGCGAAAGGCTTAAAGTCTTCGCGCAGCGCCTCAACGATTGCCGGCAGAACCTGCTCTTTATTTGGAAGTAATGCACCTAAAACTGAGCCATCTAAAAGAATTGAAGCGAGGACAGCTGTGCCATCTGGAGCCGGGAAAGCCGTAATTTTGCTGCCCGCCACTAAATATTCAGAAAGTGCGATATCAGTGCCACCTAATTTTAGATCTGGCACGGTTTCTAAATGCGCATTAATCTGTTGTAGAACTTCGGTTGAAACAGTTCCTTCGAGAAGAACCAAGGTCGGAAATGCTGTTGATTCACCAGCTGCAAAACTTTCTAGTAATTTAACGGCCTTAGTTGATTCAGCGCTATCAGGCAGAAATGCAGAATTGTCATTCTCCTGAACAGTTGATAGTTTCCCGAAGAGTGGGCCAAAGAAACCAGTTACGCCAAACCAAGCTATAACGACCAAAATCGCGATCGCGATAGGTTTGCGCTTTGAACGCATGGTGCTGGCACCCATAGGTGATACTGACATTTGACTGGCCCCTTTTGCGCGAACCCGTAAATATCGCGCTTCGATTGGTAATGAGCGTGAGTCTACCTTTAGGCTATTGGCTATGCCCATTTCTGCTGCTCTGACATCTAGTCAAATTGCTGTAGCGCGAAGTGGCCTAGTCGATTATGAGAGTGCGCTGAAAATTCAACGTAATTTCCATGCCGAAATCGTGGCCGATGAGCGACCTAACACTTTGATCCTGCTCGAGCATCCTTCGGTTTACACCGCCGGTCGCCGAACTGCGATAACAGACCGACCAACTGATGACACCCCCGTCATCGATGTAGATCGTGGTGGAAAAATTACTTGGCATGGCCCTGGGCAACTAGTTGGATACCCAATCGTGAAATTAGCTAATCGCTTGGATGTAGTTGGCTTTGTCCGTCAATTGGAAACCGCACTGATAAATACCTGTGAACAATTTGGGTTAGCTGCGTTGCGCTACCCCGAACGATCTGGCGTGTGGTTACGTGACGACAAAGGTGATCGCAAAATCGCCGCCATCGGAATCAGGGTTGCCAAAGGTGTCACTATGCATGGCTTTGCGTTAAACGTTAACCCTGACTTAGCTGGCTTCAATCAAATTGTGCCCTGTGGAATTGCTGATGCCGACGTGACTTCAATGAGCAAAGAACTCAGTCGTGAAATTACGATTAATGAAGTTTCACCGATTTTAGAGCGCGAGCTATTCGAAGTGTTGACTAAGGTAAGCGCATGACAATCGCTCCTGATGGCCGCAAGATGCTGCGCATTGAGGCGCGAAATGCCGAAACTCCAATTGAACGCAAACCCGAGTGGATTAAGACTCGCGCCAATATGGGTCCGGAATATACGCAACTGCGCTCATTGGTTAAGAGCGAAGGTTTACACACTGTTTGTCAGGAAGCGGCTTGTCCTAATATTTTTGAATGTTGGGAAGATCGCGAAGCCACATTTCTAATTGGCGGCGATCGCTGCACTCGACGTTGCGACTTCTGCAATATCGATACTGGTAAGCCGCTACCAATTGATCGCAATGAACCAACCAAGGTTGCCGAATCAATCAAGAAGATGCAACTGCATTACGCAACTATTACCGGTGTTACTCGCGATGATTTACCTGATGAAGGTGCTTGGTTATATGCCGAGACTATTCGCAAAGTGCACGAGCTAAATCCAGGTACCGGCGTAGAAATGTTGGCACCTGATTTCAACGCCAATCCTGAGCTACTTAACCAAATTTTTGAAACTCGCCCCGAGGTCTTTGCGCATAACCTCGAGACTGTGCCCCGAATCTTTAAAGAGATTCGGCCAGCTTTTACTTACGATAAATCGCTTTCAGTTATAACTATGGCGCGTGATTATGGGCTGATCACTAAGTCCAATCTAATTCTCGGTTTGGGCGAAACTCGCGAAGAAGTTTCCCAAGCGCTGGTAGATCTACACGCAGCTGGCTGTGACTTAATCACTATCACCCAATACTTGCGTCCTACCAATAAACATCACCCGGTTATTCGTTGGGTTAAACCTGAAGAATTTGTTGAGTTAGCAACCGAGGCAAGAGAAATTGGTTTCTCGGGTGTAATGAGTGGGCCGCTAGTTCGATCAAGTTACCGTGCTGGTCGTTTGTATAAGCAAGCACAGGAAGCAAAAGCTGCTCTCAATGGCTGATCGAGTTTATCCCCCTGTTATTGCGGTGCTGAAAACTGCTTGGCGATATCTTGGTTTGAGATTTACCTTTACGGGTGATGTGAATATCCCCCGCAATGGTGGCGCAATATTGGCAATCAACCACATTGGTTATTTAGATTTTGCGCTGGCTGGTACTGGCGCGCTGCCGGTAAATCGCTACGTGCGATTTATGGCAAAGAAAGAAATCTTCGATCACAAATTAGCTGGGCCGCTAATGCGCGGAATGCATCATATTTCGGTAGACAGAGCCAATGGTTCAGCTTCATTTGTCGCAGCCATGCGTGCTCTTCGCAGTGGCGAAATCATCGGTATTTTTCCAGAAGCCACAATCTCCAAGAGCTTTGAAATCAAAGAATTGAAGTCCGGTGTTATCCGCTTAGCAATGGGGGCTGGCGTTCCTGTTATTCCCACAATTGTTTGGGGTAGCCAGCGGATCTGGACTAAGGGCGTTAAGCGAAATCTAAAGCGCAATAAGTTTCCGATTTTCGTAACTTTTGGCGAGCCGCTGCACTTTGCCAAAGATGCCGATGTCGAGGCTGGTGAGGCTTTGTTGCGCGCAACCATGATCGAGATTTTGCATGACGTCCAGAGCCGATATCCCGATAACCCGGCGGGCCAACGTTGGGCACCCGCGCGTCTTGGTGGTACCGCGCCTGCTCCACTAAACTCCTGACATGTTTAAGCGAAAGAAAAATAAGTCCAACGCACCCAAGGCACCTCGATTCAAAGAGATTCGTGATGCCTACAAGATAACCAAGGCGGCCAAGCCTTGGATTGGCACAGCTATGGCTGGCATCTTTTTGGCCACCTGGGCAGTTGGTATCGCAATTGGTTTTGTAGTCGGACATCCCATTTATCTGGGATTTGTTTCGGCACCTTTTGCCGCGCTATTGGCATTTTTTATTTTCACGCGCCAAGCCGGGTCGGCAGCTTATGCATCCATTGAAGGTCAGATGGGTGCCGGCGCCAGCGTATTGATGTCGATTCGCAAAGGTTGGTCAACAACTCCGGCCGTCGCTGTTTCGCGTAATCAAGATATGGTTCACCGCTCAGTTGGCCGAGCTGGCATTGTTTTAACTGGCGAAGGTAGTAACGCCGTCCGTCAACTTTTACAGGATGAAAAACGTAAAACAGAGCGATACGCACCTGGTGTGCCAATCTATGAATTAATTGTTGGCGATCAAGATGGTCAAGTTTCACTTCGCAAGTTGCAGAAGAGAATGAAGAAGTTTCCTAAGAAGCTAACCGCCAATCAGATGCGCGAAGTACGCGCTCGTCTAAAGGCGGTCGGCGGAATGGCCATGCCAATTCCAAAGGGCCCAATGCCAACTCGTGGAATGAAGATTCGTTAGGCTCGAGTTAACTTCGTCTGACTAAATCGTTCGTGAATTCCACGACCATCTTCGTCATAAGTTATCGCGGTAATCACCAACGCCATTAATCCGGTACGAATCAGGGCCTGTCGAGCGCTTGGTAGTCCCCCATGATTGAAATCAACTACCTTCATTCTCAATAATCTATGCCCAAAAGAAGCGCCAGTAAGGGCGATTAAAATCGCGTACTCAACGACAAATATCAGAGGTGTTATGAAGCGAGTTCCCTCAATACGTTCGGAGAAACTGCCACCACCAGCAAAAAATGCGAAAGCGATCGCATAAGAGGCAAGCCAGTCGATTGTGATGGCGGCTAATCGGCGGCCAAGAGTTGCTCCTTCAGGGTGAGTCATGGCGCGAGCCTAGATGATTTAGCGCACAGCAGCCTCTTTATACGCTCGCCAGTGGAATATTGCCGGTAAAACCCAGCATTTTTAACATCGATGTAACACAAAAGTTATGAGCTTTTGACCGCTGGGGCATAGATTTCCACCCATAAGCAAGGCCTCAATGGCGAGGAAACCGATCGGTTGAATACAAGCAGCCATCATCTGAAAAACAGGAGAAATATGTTTAAGAATTCTGCAGAGATCTTTGCATACATCAAGAAAGAAGACGTTAAGTTCATTGACGTTCGCTTCACTGATTTGCCAGGTATCCAACACCACTTCAACGTTCCAGTTGAATCATTTGACGAAGCAGTTTTCACTGATGGTCTGATGTTCGATGGTTCTTCAATCCGTGGTTTTCAGTCAATTCACGAATCAGATATGAAGTTGCTGCCAGTTCCAAGTTCAGCATTCATTGATCCATTTCGTGATCACAAAACTTTAGTAATTATTTTCTCAGTTCATAATCCAGTTGATAATTCAGCTTATTCGCGCGACCCACGAGGTGTCGTTGCTAAGGCAGTTGACTACATGCGTTCCCTTGGTTTCGCAGATACTGCCTTCTTTGCACCAGAGGCAGAGTTCTATGTTTTCGATAGCGTGCGTTTCAAGACCGGTATCAACGAGGCTTATCACGAGATTCAATCTTACGAAGGAGCTTGGAATACTGGCGTTGAATATGATGCTGACGGCACGCCTAACCGCGGTTACCGCACTCGCATAAAAGGTGGCTATTTCCCAGTTTCACCAACAGATCAATTCGCAGATCTTCGCGATGAAATGGTTATGGAACTAGGTCGCGCTGGTCTTCTAGTTGAGCGTTCACACCACGAAGTTGGTACCGCAGGTCAGATGGAGATTAACTACCGCTTCAGCGACATTCTTCAAGCCGGCGATGATGTTATGAAGTTCAAGTACATCATTCGCAACGTAGCTTGGGAGGGTGGCAAGACTGCGACCTTTATGCCAAAACCTTTATTCGGTGACAATGGTTCAGGTATGCACGTTCACCAATCACTTTGGAAAGATGGCAAGCCGCTGTTCTACGGCGATGGCTACGGCGATCTTTCAGACATGGCACGTTGGTACATCGGTGGCTTGCTAAAGCACGCTCCATCACTGCTTGCTTTCACAAACCCAACTGTTAACTCTTACCGTCGTTTAGTTCCAGGTTATGAAGCACCAGTTAACTTGGTTTACTCAGCTCGTAACCGCTCTGCTTGTATTCGTATTCCAATTACTGGTTCGAATCCAAAGGCAAAACGCATTGAGTTCCGTTGCCCAGATCCATCATCGAATCCATATCTAGCATTCGCTGCGATGTTGATGGCCGGTCTTGATGGAATCCTAAATAAGATCGAACCACCTGCTCCAGTTGATAAGGACCTCTACGAACTAGAAGGCGCCGAAGCAGCAGCTATCCCTCAGGTTCCAGGTTCACTTGGTGAAGTTCTTGATAGTCTCGAGAAAGATCACGACTTCCTCACTAAAGGTGGCGTATTTGCTGAAGATCTAATCGAAACTTGGATTGAATTCAAGCGTAAGAATGAAGTTGACTATGTTCGCTTGCGTCCGCATCCAGCTGAGTTCGAACTTTACTTCGATCTCTAAATCGGATTAACTAGAAAAACCCCGTCAGAAATGGCGGGGTTTTTATTTTGCTCAAAAGTTCACTAAGTTTCGTACATGAGCGTTGAACGCGAGAGACTCGACTATCAAACCTTTGGCATCGCAGTACGCGAACTAGCCCAAAAGATTGCTGATAGTGGATACCAGCCCGACATCGTTCTATCTATTGCTCGTGGTGGTCTATTGCTTGGCGGTGCGCTTGGTTACGCGCTAGATGTAAAGAACACTTTCACCATGAGCGTCGAGTTCTATACCGGTGTGAATGAACGCCTAGCTATGCCTGTCGTACTCCCCCCGGTTCCAAACAAGATTGATTTAACTGGTCTTAAAGTTCTAGTAGCCGATGATGTTGCCGATACTGGTAAAACCTTGAAATTAGTACGCGAATTCTGTGGCGATTACGTAGCTGAAGTTAGAAGCGCAGTTCTCTATGAAAAATCGCACAGTATTGAAAAACCTGACTACGCATGGCGCTATACCGATCTTTGGATTGAGTTCCCCTGGTCCGTAGAGCCACCAGTTCTACGAAGAAGCTAGTTTCTTCTTTTACTTTCTTGCGAGAACCTTAAACAAAGCAATAGAGAACAACGCACTTACAACCGATGCGACAATGACCACAAGAACTGCAATGTCTTGGGTTTGAGCATCATCAAAGGCGAGATTGGCGATGAAAATCGCAACTGTAAATCCAATTCCAGCGGCGCTACCGGTTGCCAGAATTGAAGAGTTATTAGCCCCTTCTGGAAAATCGGCAACCTTCAATCGTTTGGCCGCGACTGACGCAACAAGCACCCCAATTGGCTTTCCTACTACCAACCCAAAGAAGATTCCCCAGGCGATTAGAGATTGTGATGCTCCTTTAATTGATTCTGAGGTTATTACTACTCCAGTATTTGCGAAGGCAAAGATAGGAACAACTAGAAACGTGCTTAAAGGATGGAATTTGTGTTCAAGCCATTCGATGACTGAAACAGATCCGTCATCGGTGTCTTCTACTTTGGTGCTTCGACGAAGGATGTTGGGTGTCATAAGACCGAGGATTACTCCTGCCAAGGTTGGATGAACACCAGTCTTGTACAAGGAAAACCACAAAGTGAATGCAAATAGTGAATAAATCAGAACCGACTCAACGCCGGCCTTTTTCAACGCTGCGATTAATCCAATAGATAAAGCGGCCGCAGCTAGCCAAGAAAAATTAACTCCAGTCGAATATACAAATGCAATTACCAAAATTGCGCCAATGTCATCTATTACCGCCAAGGCCAATAAGAATGAACGCAGTGACGCATTTACAGATGGGCCGATCATTGTTAGCAAGCCAACTGCCAGTGCGATATCGGTGGCAACCGGTACTCCCCAACCGCCGGGAGCTACACCGCCAGCAATCGCTAGATAAATAAGTGCGGGTACAGCCATGCCACCTATTGCGGCAATAAAAGGCAACATCGCTTTCTTCACTGAGGCGAGATGCCCTGAAGTAAGTTCGCGCTTAATCTCCAAGCCAACTACAAAGAAGAAAATACTCATCAGCAGGTAGTTGATTACCTTAAGAATTGATAAATCAATCAGATACCAATCAGCGCCCAGAGTTATCTTAAAATCTAAGGTTGAAAAGTAGCTTTCAGACAGCGGCGAGTTAGCTGTTATCAAACCAAGGGCTGAGGCCAACAAAATCAGTAGGCCGCTAGTGGATTCGCGATTTAGGAAATCCGAAAGTGGCGCGATGCGTCGTCTCATGAAATAACTCTAACCGAGCAAATTCTCTTGAGCTCGTACTTTCCGAGTAGCCAGAATCAAATGGCCAATGAAGCCAAATAACAACGCGAATATGACGCCTACATTTGAATAAGCCCAAGGACCTTCCTTGCCACCAATCAGGCCAAAGAAGTACCCCTGCCATTCCAACCACGGCGCAAAAGTATTTGTCACAAATCCCCAGCCGATGATTGAGCCACAAATCATGAGAGCGATGGAACCTTTGTTTACTGATCCATAGATCCCGTGGGGGTCAAACAAATCTTGCTCGTTATAGCCTTTTTTACGCAATAAAACATCAGCCACGAAAATAGCTGACCAAACCGCAACCGGAACACCTAAAGTTATTAGGAAGCCTTGGAACGGATAGAAGAAGTTATCCGCAAACCAAACAATATATACGGTTCCAAAGAGCATGATGGTTCCGTCAATTGCCGCAGCCACTGGTCGCTTTACTTTTACGCCGACAGAAATCAAGGTAAGACCAGATGAATATAAATCTAGGATCGCGCCGCCAACTAAACCAAGAATTGCGACGAGTGCAAATGGGATCAAGAACCAAGTTGGGAGTAACTGAGTAAGAGCCCCAATCGGATCCATGGAAATAGCTTCCCTTAAATCTGTGCTACTGCCCGACAAAGCGCTTCCATAAACAACCAAAACAATTGGAACTAGAGATGCGCCAAAGACGGTCCAACCAAACACTGCTTTGCTGGAAACATTACGCGGCAGATAGCGAGAATAGTCGGCCGCGCAATTCACCCAGCCTAAGCCGATTCCTGTGATCGCAAAGATTATTGCTCCGATAAACCCGGCCGTACTTCCGGCTTCTATCGCGAACACCGATTGCCAATTCACCTCATCGATCGTCAAAACTAGATAAGTGATAGTTGCCAAGACTGTAATTGCAGTTATCCAGCGCTGTAGCTTCATGATGATGGAGTGACCCAAGATGCCACCAAAAATTGTCAGTGTAGCCGCAATAACGAAACCGATAACTAAAGCAATATTGCGATCAAGTGAGGTAGCTCGCTCTAAAACTGTTCCGGTGGCTAATGTGGCAAGAGATACCAAGACAGTTTCCCAGCCGACGAGCACCAGATAAGACAGCAAACCCGGCACGATATTACCTTTCACGCCAAAGGCTGCACGTGAGAGCGTCATTGTTGGAGCGTTAGAACGTTTACCAGCGAGCGAACTAAACCCAACTAAGGCGAATGAACCAACTGTGCCAATGAGTGCAGCGATAGTTGCTTGCCAGAAAGAGATACCGAACCCTAGAAAGAAAGCACCATATGACAAGGCAAGGAGCGAAACATTGGCCCCAGCCCAAGGCCAAAATAGATCACTGGCCTTGCCGCGACGCTCAGATTCGTCGATGAAGTTAATGTCATTGAGCTCAGGTTTCATGCGGCAATTCTAACTTATTGAGAACTTGTACTGCGCACTTAAAACGTGACCATCTGCTGATGCGATCCGATACTTTACGGTGTACTTACCAGGCTTTAGCGTTCCGATAAAGTCAACGCGGGCGATATTTTTTTTAATAATAATTTTTGAAGTCGCAATTTTCTGCGCTTTTGAATCTAGGACGACAATTGAGTTAGAGTTCTTACTCTTTAAGGTAATTATTGCTTCGCCAAACTCCAACTTCACATATTTTGGCGCTTTCGCTAACTTCGAATTCGCTATGGGAAAGCTTTTCACTAATTCAGCATGCGCCGTTGCGGCTGGGTTGGCGCTGAACATGAGTGCTACTGCTAGCAGAAGAACTTTTAGGTTACGCATCAATCTAAGAAGAAATCGAGAAGGAAATCCTTGGTACCCGGAACTACTGAATACTTTTCCAGATCTGTAATTCCTTCGGATGCTAGTAACTCATCGTCAACGAAGAAATTACCTGTGCAACCCTTAGATTCGCGATTTAGAATAATGTAAGCAGCATCTGCCAGAATTTCTGGAGTTCGGCAAGCAGCTGTATCAACACCTGGAATCATCTGCAGAGCCGCGGTATCGATTGCTGTTCGTGGCCAGAGGGCGTTTACCGCGATACCTTCTTTGCGGAATTCCTCTGACATACCTAAGACGCACATGCTCATGCCGTACTTGGCCATTGTGTAAGCAACGTGGTGTTGGAACCACTTGGCTTTCATGGAAAGTGGTGGCGAGAGCGTCAAAATGTGCGGGTTTCGACCCGCCTTGGCTGACTCACGAAGATGTGGGATAGCGGCCTGCGAAGTTAAAAATGTTCCGCGCACATTGACATCAAACATCAAGTCAAAGCGCTTAGCCGGAGTTGCTTCAGTCTTAGTTAAATTAATGGCGCTGGCGTTATTAATCAAAATATCAATGCCGCCAAACTCCGCTGCGGCTTGAGCAATAGCAGCTTCAATTTGGGCCTCATCGCGCAAGTCGCATTGAATCGGTAGCGCGACTCCCCCAGCGGCTTCGATCTCAGCGGCTGCAGAATAAATTGTGCCCGGTAGCTTGGGATTTACTTCAGCAGTTTTGGCCGCGATTGCCACTGATGCGCCATCGCGAGCTGCTCTTAAAGCAATGGCTAAACCGATTCCGCGGGAGCCGCCAGTAATAAAGATTCTCTTTCCGGCTAGTGACATTATTTACCTTTCTTGCTCATGAAATTCATGAACGCCATCATGGCTTCTTCGGATTGAAGTGCCATAGAAAACAATTGGAACTCGGCTTTCATTACTGCTTCGACTGCATCGTGCTTACTAGCTTTCAAAAGCGCCTTGGTATTAATCACAGCTTGTGGAGGTTGTGCCGCGATCTGACTTGCTACTAATTGTGCTTGTTCATACACATCGGAGGCAATCGTGGAAACCAAGCCCATCTCTTTAGCATCGGTCGCCGTGAAAGATTCACCAGTTAAGAAAATACGAGCTGCTCGTTGATAGCCCACTAAAGCTGGGAAAAGGTAACTGGAGCCGGCTTCTGGGACTAACCCCAGAGAAGTGAACGGCATTGAAAAACTTGCAGTGGGTGATGCTAAAACAACATCGCAATGTAGAAGCATCGTGGTGCCCACCCCAACTGCATTTCCCTTTACCGCCGCAAGAAGTGGTTTCGGAAAATTGAGAAGCGATCCAAGAAACTTTGCTACTTCTGTGTCATCGCTGGTTGGTGGGTTGTCCATGAAATCTTTGATGTCATTACCTGCAGTGAAGTGATCACCTTCGCTGGTAATGATCACCGCACGAATACTGAAATCACCGGCAGCTTCATTTAATCCATTTGCCAACGCCCCATACATCTCACGAGTCAGAGCATTCATTTTGGCGGGCCGATTTAGGCTGAGTGTTAGCACTCCATCGGCGCTTTTGGTCGATATCACGTCCATCATGAGCCTAAGCATAGGGTTACTTCCCAGTAATTGGGGGTAGCCTAACCATGACGGAGAGGTCACAGTTATGACTAGAGATATCACTATAAGTTCGCGCGAGCTTTCCCCATTCGAGCGTTTGGTTTTAGAACTACTTTGCGAAGGCAAAACTAATGGGGCCATCGCTATTGATACAGGTCACAGTGAGAAAGTTATTGAGAACACGGTCAGTCGAAGTGCTCATGTTTTTGGAATCAAGGCTGACGTAAACACCAATCTGCGAGTTTTGCTGGCTCTTGCATATCGAACACATTACGGCGATCAAGCTTTCGAGAAACTAGGCGTTGCTTGTTCACATCTCGAAGTCGGGCCAGATGGTCGGCAAATCTGCAATTTACATAACGATTAAGTGAATTTAAAGATTCAGTTTCACTGACGAGTGATGACACTCAGTAATTCAACCTGAGTGCTGCCTCATCAATAATTCAAACTTTCTCACATCGCGCCGAGATGTAATTACCTCGTACTCGAAATCGAGTGCATAAGAGGGAGAGAGAAAGTTATGAAACGCAGGACATTAGACAAGATAATTTCAATCGTAAGTTTGGGCTTTGCTGCTCTTCTTTTTCTATTCGCAGGACTTCTTAATTGGGGCGCGACATTTGCTGAAGAAAATGTAGCCTCTCAGCTAGAAATGCAAAACATCGCATTCCCAGCAGAAGAGGCCTTCCCAGATGCTACAAGGGCTCAACTGTCCAAGTGGGCAGAGCAAAAGGTGGTAACTGGCGAGATGGCCCGGGACTATTCAGATCTCTACATCCTTGAGCATATGAATGCATCTGCTACAGCTGTAATGGGTAAAGCAGCAACTTACTCTGAGGTATCTGGCGCATACATGGGTCTTGTGCGTGGCGGTAGCACTGATACTGCAAAGATCGCTCAACTCGGAGACTTGCGCGAAACATTGTTTATGGGAAATACGTTAAGAGGCATGCTTTTACAAGCATACGCATTTGGAACTATGGGAGTAATCGCAGGGTATGCAGCCCTCGCATCTCTAGGTGGTGCAATCCTCTTCTTGGTTTTGGGTGTTGCTGCTGTACTCCATCGCCGCCACACCGGTGAAGAGGTTTTGATTTAGCCCTCAACTCTCCGTGATGGGCTAAAGAAGCGCCCCTGGGTTTATCCCGGGGGCGCTTACCTTTACCTAATCTCTAAAGTAGTTCTACCTAAGAAACTTAGCGCTCAATCTTTCCGTTAATGAAATCTTCGGTCTTAACATGAGCTTGCTCATCAGTGTATTGCTCTGGTGGCGTCTTCATGAAGTAGCTAGATGGTGACAACAGTGGGCCACCAATCTTGCGATCAAGACCAATCTTTGCGCAACGTAGCGCATCGATGATTACACCAGCTGAGTTTGGCGAATCCCAAACTTCAAGTTTGTACTCAAGATTTAGCGGAACATCTCCAAATGCGCGACCTTCAAGACGAACATAGGCCCACTTGCGATCATCTAGCCATGGAATGTAATCCGAAGGTCCGATGTGAACATTCTTCTCGCCCATGTCGTGATCGAGTTGTGATGTAACTGAGTTGGTCTTTGAAATTTTCTTAGACTCTAAACGGTCGCGCTCTAACATGTTCTTGAAGTCCATGTTTCCGCCAACGTTTAGCTGATAGGTGCGGTCTAAGTGAACGCCACGATCCTGGAACAACTTAGCCATGATGCGGTGCGTAATTGTCGCGCCAACTTGGCTCTTGATGTCATCGCCAACAATTGGAAGACCGGCATCTTCGAATTTCTTAGCCCACACTGGGTCTGAAGCGATGAAGACAGGAAGTGCGTTGACGAAAGCACAGCCAGCATCAATTGCACATTGTGCGTAGTACTTAGCAGCTGTTTCAGAGCCAACAGGCAAGTAACAAATTAGAACATCAACTTGCTCTTCCTTAAGGACTGCTACTACATCAACTGCTGGTGCATCTGATTCAGTAATTGTCTCGCGGTAATACTTACCAAGACCGTCGTTTGTAACGCCACGAAGAACTGGAACACCAGTCTTAGCTACATCACTAAATTTAATTGTGTTGTTCTCGCTTGCCCAAATAGCATCAGCTAAATCTAAGCCGACTTTTTTAGCGTCAACATCAAAGGCTGCAACGAACTTAACGTTGCTGATGTGATAGTTGCCAATGGTTGCATGCATAAGGCCAGGAATTTCCTGATCAAGGGCTGCATCTTTGTAGTAGGTCACGCCTTGCACCAATGAGTTAGCGCAGTTTCCAACGCCTACAATTGCTACTCGGATATCGCCTTTACCGGTTGTGATATTCACGTTATTTCCTCTCGGTTTTGATCATGTCTTCCAGCCAAACAATTTCTCGTTCTGCTGATTCAAGAGAGTGACGTCGCCACTCCTC
>Ga0208485_1000047_pt1 | contig 37191 bp, 39 predicted proteins | sample LakMenEpi27Jul12_FD_150707 | JGI IMG/M metagenome (GOLD analysis project Ga0208485, IMG submission 150707) | Freshwater microbial communities from Lake Mendota, WI - 17JUL2012 deep hole epilimnion (SPAdes) | ecosystem: Environmental > Aquatic > Freshwater > Lentic | place: Lake Mendota, Madison... | reverse complement strand
CTAGCGCGCGCAATTGTTAACCGGCCAGCTCTACTTTTGCTCGATGAACCACTTGGCGCGCTTGATCTAAAACTTCGTCGCCAGATGCAGATTGAACTTAAATGGATTCAAAAAGAAGTTGGTTTAACTTTCGTTCACGTAACGCACGACCAAGAAGAGGCCATGACTATGGCTGACACGATCGCCGTTATGAATGAGGGGCAGATTGAGCAGATGGGCTCACCGGCAGACCTTTATGACAATCCAAAGACCGCGTTTGTGGCTAACTTCTTAGGTCAATCAAACTTGATTAAGGGCACCATCAGCGGTAACGATGGCGATTCGCATATTGTCGATGTTTTTGGCCAGAAGATTTCGCTGCCAAAGAATCGCTCACACGCAGTTGATAACTCAATTTATGCCGGTATTCGCCCAGAGAAGTTCCGTATCTCGCGTTTGGGTACGCCAACGTCTGGAAATGTTTTAACTGGCGGACACATTGAAGATGTTTCCTACATTGGCGTTTCGACTCAGTATCTAGTTGAAATGCCATGGGGACAAGAACTAATGGTCTTTGAGCAAAATGACGATGGTGTAGCACCGTTTAGTAAGGACGAAGAAGTAAATATCTCATGGGAGCCAATCTTTACTTTCGGACTTCGCGGCGATGAAGATGCAACTGCCGGTTCTGAAGTTAATCCTGAAGAACTAGACGAAGAGTAAAATAGCAATGCGCAAGATCCGTACTCCTTACCTTCTACTCATACCGGGTTTTGCCTTCCTCTTTACTTTCTTTATTTTGCCGATTATGAATTTGGCTCAAACTTCAACCCAAACGCCAGTTGGCGGGGGAGATACTGGTGAGTTTGAGCAGACGCTGCGTTTTTCTAATTATCTCGATGCTTTCTTAGAAAATAGAGAACAATTTGGTCGCTCCTTTGTTTACGCGACGATCGCAACACTTTTAGCACTGGCAATTGCTTATCCGCTGGCATATGCCATTGCACTCAAAGGTGGCAAGCTCAAGAACTTTATGTTGATTCTGGTGATCGCACCATTCTTTACCTCTTTCTTGCTTCGCACTGTGGCCTGGAAACAGATACTTGGCGAAGAAGGCTTTGTAGTTCCAACGCTGCGAGCCATTGGCATCATAAGTGAGAACACAACTCTAACTTCAACTTCTTTCGCAGTTGTAATGGGTATGACCTATAACTTCCTGCCGTTTATGACGTTGCCACTTTATGCTTCGATTGATCGGATTGATCCACGCACCCTTGAGGCCTCTGGCGATCTATATGCCAATGGCTTTACCACATTTCGCAGAGTTACTTTGCCGCTTTCAATGCCAGGTGTGGTCGCAGGTACGTTGCTTACTTTTATTCCGGCAGCGGGCGACTATGTAAACGCCGAAATTTTGGGTAGCCCAAATACCAAGATGATCGGTAACGTGATTGAGTCGCGTTATCTTACAATTGTTGATTACCCAACGGCTGCTGCTCTTTCATTTACTTTGATGGTCGTTATCTTGATTCTGGTAACTCTTTATATCCGCAAAGCCGGAACCGAGGAGTTGGTATGAACCATAAAGTTAAAGATGCCACGATTCCTCATATTCCAACTGGTGCTCGTATTTCGCGCTGGATTGGCCGTAACTTAATTCGAATTTACGCAATATTCGCTTTCACATATCTCTTCATTCCAGTTGCCTACACATTTGCTTTCTCCTTTAATGATTCAGGCAAGAGCAACTTGATCTGGAAAGGCTTTACTCTCGATAACTGGCAGAATCCATGCGGCGCACCTGAAGTTTGTACAGCGCTGGCAAATTCGATCAAGATTGGTTTCTTAGCCACCTTCTTTTCTACAATTCTGGGCACCATGATTGCTTTTGCAATTGGTCGCTATAGCTTTAAGGGTCGCTCAACTTCAAACTTAATGATTTTCTTACCGATGGCTACCCCAGAAATTGTTCTTGGCGCTTCGCTACTCTCACTTTTCTTAGTATTTCAAATTAACCCTGGCTTCTGGCCAACCGTAATGGCACATGTGGTTTTCTGCATCTCATTTGTGGTGGTTACCGTAAAAGCCCGAATAGCCAGCTTGGATCCGCGCCTTGAACAAGCAGCGATGGATCTTTATGCCAACGAGCGCGAAACTTTCCGCCGAGTAACTCTGCCGCTGGTAGCACCAGGAATCGCGGCTGCGGCGCTATTAGCATTTAGCTTATCTTTTGATGATTACATCATCACCAACTTCAACTCGGGCACGTTAAAAACATTCCCGGAGTTTGTCTATGCCTCGGCAGCGCGTGGAATTCCCGCACAAGCCAACGTAATTGGTTCGGCAATGTTTTTCTTAGCGCTGGCCATCGTGATAACTGGGCAGATTGTGGGTCGTAAGCGTAAAGTGAGCGCATGACCAATCACGGCAATTTGTACGGCCCCAGCTTTACCTTCTTAGGCATTCCGGCCTGTGATCTTGAGGTGCCAGCTAGTTATGCCGATGCTGATGTAATTATTCTGGGTGCGCCGATTGATTCTGGAACCTCACATCGATCTGGTGCCAAGTTTGGTCCGCAAGCAATTCGTGGTGGCGATTATTTACCGCACGATGGCGAACGTCCGCATTTAGCTCTGCGCACAGATGGTTTAAAAGATTTAAAAGTCTACGATGCTGGTGATTTGTTAATGCCTGGCGGAGATCTAGTTGCATCCCTTGAAGTTCTGGCAAAAGCGACTGAACAGATTTCCCGAGCGGGCATAATTCCGGTAATTCTTGGCGGCGATCACTCAATTGCATCCGCCGATGTTGCCGGTATCGCTAAACATCGCGGCTTAGGCAAAATTTCGATGATTCACTTTGATGCACACGCAGATACTGGCGCTGATCAAATGGGTGCTCTAGTTGGTCATGGCACCCCGATGCGCAGATTAATTGATGGCGGTTATGTACGTGGAGATCGTTTCTTGCAATTAGGTTTGCGTGGCTACTGGCCAGATAACGAAACTCTAAATTGGATGCGCGATCAAGGAATGCGTAGTTACGAAATGACTGAGATCCATCATCGCGGTCTTGGCCCAGTTCTTGATGAATCTTTTGCCACGTTAACTAATGAATGCGATGGCGTTTTCTTATCAGTTGATATTGATGTAGTTGACCCTGGAATGGCGCCAGGTACCGGCACCCCTGAACCTGGCGGAATGACTAGCCGTGAACTGCTTGAAGCAGTGCGTCGAATCTGTTTAGAGCTACCTGTAGTTGGCATTGATGTGGTTGAAGTCGCTCCCGCATTTGATAGCGCGGACATCACAGCCATCTTGGCTAACCGTGTGGTGTTAGAAGCGCTGAGTGCAATCGCTAAGCGTCGCAATGGCACGCCATATTCACCAACTCAGAATCTGCTTGATCGATAATAAATGCGCGATTTAGTAATTCTCGGTTCAACCGGGTCAATTGGTGTGCAGGCGCTAGAAATAGTTGCCGCTAACCCAGGGGCTTTTAACGTAGAAGCGATAAGCGCCTACGGCACTGATCCAGCCGCAATTATTGGGCAAGCCCGCACCTTCAAAGTAAAAGTAATCGGCGTAGTTATAAACGCTGAGGTAATTCGCGAAGCCCTGCCTAGCGTTACGGTGATTGATGGCCCAAACGCTGCCAGTGAAATTGCGGCAATTACTTGCGAAGTAGTTCTAAATGGCATCACTGGTTCAATTGGCTTAGGGCCAACTTTGGCAGCGCTAGAAGTTGGCAACAAGTTAGCGCTAGCCAATAAAGAATCCCTCGTTGCTGCTGGTGAGTTAGTAATGTCGCGGGCTACTGAAAACCAATTGATTCCAGTTGATTCTGAACACAGTGCGATTTGGCAAAGTGCTATGGCTGGCAAGAAGTCCGAAATCGCTAAGTTAGTTTTAACCGCAAGTGGTGGCCCATTTAGAAATCGTCGCGACTTAAGCGATGTCACCATTTCTGAAGCGCTTGCGCATCCAACTTGGGCAATGGGTCAAGTGGTCACAATTAATTCGGCAACACTTATGAATAAGTCCCTTGAAATTATTGAAGCGCATTACTTATTTAACATGCCATATCGCCAAATCGAAGCAGTTATTCATCCGCAATCGATTGTGCATTCAATGGTCGAATACGTCGATGGTTCAACGCTTGCGCAACTGAGCCCACCAAATATGAAGGGCCCAATTGCTTACGCCATCAATTGGCCAACGCGATTGCCAGCTGCAACCAAAGCAATGGACTGGTCGCAACAGCACAACCTTGAGTTTGAACCAATTGATAATGAGCGATTCCCGGTAATTGAATTAGCTCGCCGATGTGGTCAACTAGGTGGGGGATTGCCCGCAATTTTCAATGCAGCAAATGAAGTGGCTGTTGCGGCATTCTTAGCTGGCCAGATTTCCTTTACCTCAATCATCGAAAGTGTTGATTTGACGGTACAGAAGTTAGGTTCGGCTGTGAATCCAATCAGAGATCTAGCCGATGTCAGTGCCATCGAGAATGATGCCCGTAAAGTAGCGGGCGAGATCCTTGAGAAGGTGGCTAAGTAATGGAATTTATCGGCATAGTGGCATTTGTTGTGGCATTGCTCTTCTCAGTGATGGTGCACGAATTTGGCCACTACATAACTGCGCGTAAATTCGGCATGAAAGTGACCGAATTCTTCCTTGGTTTCGGCAAGCGCATCTGGTCCACGCAACGTGGTGAAACTGAGTTCGGTATCAAGGCGATTCCAGCAGGCGGTTATTGCCGCATCTCAGGCATGACCGTTCGCGACGAAATGGATCTGGGCGAAGAAGATCGTGCTTTTATCAAAGCATCTTCTGGGCGCAAATTGATCGTACTTGGCGCGGGTTCTTTCTTACATTTTGTTTTAGGTTTCGTAATTCTGTTGATCCTATTTATCGGCATTGGCACTAATCGAATTACGCCACAAGTAGCCCAGGTTTCAGACTGTATTCCAATTGCTAGCGAGGCATGTTCTAGCTCTTCAGAGCCTTCACCGGCCAAGGCTGCCGGGGTTAAACCTGGCGATTACATTATGGCGATTAATAACAAACCGGTTGAAAATTGGGCTGATGATGTTCAGCTAATCCGCGATTCAGCTGGCAAAGAGTTAACGCTTTCGATTTATCGTGACGGCGAAAAGATCACCATTAACGTAACGCCAGTTCAACGCGAAGTTAATGGTGAAGTGCGTGGCATTCTTGGCATCATCAACGAAGTAGCAAATGTTCGAAGCGATCCGATCAAAGCTACTAAAGACTCGGTTTCGCTGAGTAAAGAGTTCTTGGTTTCCAGTGTGAAATCTTTAATTTCACTTCCAGCTAAAATTCCATCACTTTGGGGTCAAACCTTTCAAGGTGAAGAACGCGATGTCGATGGCTTAATTGGCATCGTTGGCGCAGCTGCCGTATCTGGGCAAGTAACTTCATCTGACCAAATGACTTGGTCTGAACGCATCGGGGCATTCTTACTAATTGTGGCCAGCCTTAATTTCTTTGTGGGCGTGTTTAACTTATTGCCAATCTTGCCGCTCGATGGTGGCCATATGGCGGTCGCAATTGCCGATGAAATTAGGGCGTTTTTTGCTCGCTTGCGGGGCAGGCCAAGACCAAGCCCAATCGATGTAAATGTGCTGACTCCAATTACGATGGTGGTCTTTGTTTTATTGGCAGTACTGACCGTCATGCTCCTTGTGGCAGACATTATTAATCCAGTAAATCTAAATCTTTAGCGCAGCGGGCTGCTTTAGGGCAGAATGGCGCCATGGTTGATCTTGGAATTCCAGCAGCACCTCCTGCTGCCTTAGCCCCCCGTCGTAAAACCCGTCAACTTCAGGTTGGCAAAGTTGGGGTCGGCAGTGATTCACCAGTCAGCGTGCAATCTATGTGCACCACTTTGACCTCTGATGTAAATGCCACCTTGCAACAGATTGCCGAGCTAACTGCCTCAGGTTGCCAGATTGTGCGCGTTGCAGTGCCAAGTCAAGATGATGCCGATGCGTTGGCACAGATTGCCAAGAAGTCACAGATTCCAGTTATTGCAGATATCCACTTTCAGCCAAAATATATTTTCGCAGCTATTGATGCAGGTTGCGCCGCAGTTCGCGTTAACCCAGGCAACATTAAGCAGTTCGATGACAAAGTTAAAGAAGTTGCTAAGGCTGCCGGCGATGCTGGCATTCCAATTCGCATCGGCGTAAATGCTGGTTCATTAGATCCACGGTTATTGGCCAAGTACGGCAAAGCAACTCCTGAAGCCCTTGTTGAATCAGCGATTTGGGAAGCTTCACTCTTTGAAGAGCATGGTTTTTCAGATATCAAAATCTCAGTGAAGCATCATGATCCAGTAATCATGGTCAAGGCGTATCGCTTACTGGCTGCGCAAACTAATTATCCATTGCACTTAGGTGTTACTGAAGCTGGTCCACTTTTCCAAGGCACAATTAAATCTGCCACTGCATTTGGAATATTATTGGCCGAAGGAATCGGCGACACAATTCGCGTTTCACTTTCCGCGCCACCAGTTGAAGAAGTTAAAGTCGGTATCTCGATTCTAGAATCGCTGAATTTGCGCCAACGTAAGCTCGAAATTGTTTCTTGCCCATCATGTGGCCGTGCCCAAGTTGATGTTTACACTTTGGCTGAACAAGTACAAGCTGGCCTAGAAGGAATGACCGTTCCGCTTCGAGTCGCGGTAATGGGCTGTGTTGTAAACGGTCCTGGCGAAGCGCGCGAAGCAGATCTTGGTGTTGCCTCAGGAAATGGCAAGGGCCAGATCTTTGTTAAGGGCGAAGTTATTAAGACTGTGCCGGAATCAATGATTGTTCAAACTTTAATTGAAGAAGCAATGCGTTTAGCTGAAGAGATGGAGGCTGCCGGCGTTGCCTCAGGTGAGCCAGTTGTGAGCACTTCCTGATGCTAAAGATGTCGACGCTTTTTCTACGCACCCTTCGTGATGATCCAGCCGATGCTGAAGTAGCTAGCCACAAACTATTAGTTCGCGCAGGTTATGTGCGCCGAATTGCGGCCGGAATTTATTCTTGGTTGCCGCTTGGCGTAATCACACTTCGCAATATCGAACGAGTGATCCGCGAAGAAATGGACGCCGCTGGCTTCCAAGAAGTTAATTTTCCTTCTCTTTTGCCACGCGAGGCCTACGAAGCTACGAATCGCTGGGAAGAATATGGCCCAGCCCTGTTTCGCTTACAAGACCGCAAAGGTGGCGATTATTTACTAGGCCCAACCCACGAGGAAATGTTCACCTTGATGGTTAAGGGCGAATATTCATCTTATAAAGATCTGCCACTTAGCATTTATCAGATTCAAACTAAGTTCCGCGATGAAGCTCGCCCACGCAGTGGAATCATCCGCGGCCGTGAATTCGTAATGAAAGATTCTTACTCATTCGATCTCGATGATGCTGGCCTAGAAGTTTCCTATCAAAATCACCGCGAAGCGTATGTAAAGACTTTTGATCGCTTAGGTATGAAGTACAACATTGTTAAAGCCGTATCTGGCGCAATGGGTGGTTCAAAGTCTGAAGAATTCTTAGCGCCATGTTCAACTGGTGAAGATACTTATGTGCTCTGCCCTAAGTGTGGCTTTGCCGCAAATGTCGAAGCGATGATTACCAAGGTAGCGCCAATTGATTCATCGGCAACTCCGGCCGTTGAAGCATTTGATTCACCAAATACGCCAACCATCGATACTTTAGTTGAATTGATAAACAATAAGTTTGGCGGGGGATTCACCGGTGCTGATACGTTAAAGAATGTAATGCTGATGGCAGATAAGAAAGCAATTTGTGTATTAGTGCCAGGTGATCGCGAAGTTGATTTAAAGCGTTTCCAAGAAAACATTGGCGGCATTCATGAACTGCGCGTATTTGAAGATGCTGATTTCGCTAAATTCCCAGCCCTAGTTAAGGGTTACATCGGGCCACAAGATGCTAAAAAATCTGGCATTACCGTTTATGCCGACCCAAGAATTGCGCCAGGTACTTCATGGGTAACGGGTGTAAACCAAAAAGATCGTCATGCTCGCAACGTGGTTAATGGTCGGGATTTCACGCCAGATGCTTACGTTGAGGCTGCCGAGGTTCGCGCCGGCGATGCTTGCCCAGAGTGCGCAACACCAGTGGTAATTGATCGCGCTATTGAGATCGGTCATATCTTCCAACTTGGTCGCAAGTATGCGGAGGCGCTTAATCTGACGGTGCTTGATCAAAATGGAAAGTCGCAGATCGTCACCATGGGTTCATACGGCATTGGCGTATCACGCGCTGTTGCCGCCATTGCCGAACAAACCCACGATGAAATCGGCCTTAACTGGCCAGTTGATTTAGCCCCAGCCAAAGTACATATTGTGGCAACTGGTAAAGAAGATGCGATTTTTGATGCTGCCCTTGATCTTGGAAACAAACTCGAGGCAATTGGAATTACCGTGATGCTCGATGATCGTCGCGATCCAAGTGCTGGCGTTAAGTTTAAAGATGCCGAGCTAATTGGTAACCCAATTATTGTGGTCGTTGGCAAAGCGTTAGCAAATGGCAATGTCGAAGTTCGAGTCCGTAAGAGCGGCGAGAAGTCTGAAGTTGCAGTTGGTGAAGCGGTTAACGCAATCACTTCACTATTGGCTGCAATCAAGTAATTAATGCTTTCCGATCTGTCGCTCTACACGCTGCTCTTTCTCTTTATCGCAGCGTTTGGTGCCGGCTTAATTGATGCCATAGCTGGCGGTGGCGGCTTAATCCAGTTACCAGCGCTACTAATTGGGCTAAGTGATTTCAAAACTGTCGAAGTTCTAGGAACCAATAAATCAATTTCGATTTTCGGCACAACCGCATCAGCTCGACTTTATCGCAAAAGTGTTAAGACTGACCCAAAGTTTTTACTTGCGCTAGTTATTCCAGCGCTGCTTGGTTCAATCGGGGGAGCGTCATTAGCTTCACGGTTACCAACTCAATATTTCCGTCCTGTTGTATTGGTGCTTCTAATCGCAGTTGCGATCTACACCTTTAACAAGCCAGAGCTGGGTCAAATCGAGGCCATGAAACATTCGACAAAACATCGCACTCTGCTCGGAATTTCAATTGCCGCCATCATTGGTTTCTACGATGGCATCTTTGGGCCAGGCACTGGATCCTTCTTAGTCCTGGCCATGGTCGGTCTCGGCTTTGCGTTCTTAAGCGCATCCGCCATAGCCAAGGTGGTAAATGTTTCAACCAACTTAGGCGCAATTATTGTCTTTGGTTTAAATGGGGTGATCCTGTGGCAGATCGGATTAACCCTGGCTATTGCCAATGTGGCCGGTGCGATTATCGGGGCCAAGCTAGCCATTCGTGGCGGTTCGACTTTAGTACGAAAAGTTTTCTTAGTTGTAACAGTAGCTCTGATAATTAAGGTCGCACTCGATACGTTCAAAACCTTCTAATTCATAGGTTAGAATTACGCTCACAACTTAATAGATAGGAAGTTTTAAATGGCCCTGAAAGAAGAGATTAGCGAATTAGTTACACCAGCAGTCGTAGGGGCCGGTTTCTATCTAGAAGATGTTGAAATATTAAATGCCGGCAGATCACGAGTTATTACTTGCATCGTAGATGGCGATATTCCGCTGAACCTTGATCAAGTCACTGTGGTTACCAAAGCAATCTCAGCGCTTCTCGATGAAGCTGCATTTCTTGATGAAACCGCATTTACTCTCGAAGTATCTTCACCAGGCGTTGAGCGTCCACTTACTTTGCCGCGCCACTGGCGCAAAAATCATGACCGTTTAATTAAGATTGTTTTAACTAACGGCGAAGTTGTCGAAGGTCGCATCGCAGCTAGTGATGAAGTATCTGTAACCGTAACGGGCGCAAAAGCCGAAGTTCAAGTTGCCTTTGCTGACATTAAGCGCGCAACAGTTGAGATCGAATTTAATCGCAAAGCAGACCAGTAATGAATGTTGATTTTGAAGCGTTAATTACGCTTACTACTGAAAAATCAATTCCAGTACTAAGCATCATCGAAGGTATCGAACAAGAAGTTATTTCGCTCTATCGCGAACTGCCTGAAGCCAAGCCACATGCACGCGTTCGAGTTGATCGCGAAACTGGCGAGATTCATATTTGGGTGCCAACCTTTAACGAAGAAGGTGTGCGCGAAAGCGAAGAAATTCATGAGCCCGAAGGCTTTGATAAAGTCGCAATGGCCACCATCCGAAAAGTAATTCGCTTAAAGATGCGCGAAACAAATGACGCCGAAATCGTGGGCGAGTTCAGCGCTTCAGTTGGCGATGTCGTTTCTGGCATTGTGCAACAGGGCCGCGATCCAAAAATGATTCATGTTAATTTAGGTCGCGTTGAAGGTCGCGTTCCACCACAAGAACAAGTACCTGGCGAGGTTTATGTTCATGGCGATCGCATCAAGTGTTTCGTGGTTGAAGTTAAGCAAGGGCTAAAGGGCCCTGAGATTATGTTGTCTCGTTCTCACCCAGCACTAGTTAAACAATTATTCGCACTTGAAGTTCCAGAAATTACTGATCGCATCGTTGAAATCATGGCAGTTGCTCGCGAAGCCGGTCATCGCACCAAGATTGCAGTTCGTTCACATCGCGCTGGCGTTAGTCCTAAAGGTTCGCTAATTGGCCCAATGGGTTCGCGTTCTCAGGCCGTGATGAATGAATTACACGGTGAGAAAATCGATATCGTTGATTGGTCCGAAGACCCAGCAACATTTGTGGCAAACGCGCTAGCCCCAGCTAAGGTCAGCAGCGTTACGGTCGTTGATGAATTCACGCGGTCGGCCAAGGTAGTTGTGCCCGATTACCAACTCTCGCTAGCGATCGGCAAAGATGGGCAAAATGCCCGCTTGGCCGCACGTTTAACGGGCTGGCGCATAGATATTCATCCAGATAATCCCGTGTAGACTGCGCTTAGTAATCAGGCTCGCAGGGCTAAGAATTGAGACTTTTGATATGAATCCGATTCGGAGTTGTATCGGTTGTCGCAAGACTGACTCACCTTCTAGCTTGATGCGCATGGTCCTAGTTGATGGAAAAGTAATTTTCGATCAGAGGCAAATTGCCCCCGGGCGAGGTGCTTGGGTTCATCGCAAATGTTTAGAGTTAGCAATTGATCGTAAAGCTTTTAAGTGGGCCTTCAAACTCACTGAAATGCCAGAAGTAGAAGAAGTACCTAACGAAATGGATGCGAAAGATATGAAACTTAAATGAGCTCGTCAGAATTATGAGGTCGTACAACTAAGGCTCGCATCGCATCAGGCGCGTGGGCCAAGACAGGAGAACTGTGGCAAAGGTCCGCGTACACGAATTAGCAAAACAGTTAGGCATGGAGAGCAAGGAAGTACTTGCAAAGCTCCAAGAATTGGGCGAGTTCGTCCGATCTGCATCATCAACAGTTGAAGCGCCGGTAGTGCGCAAACTGGTTGCGTTGTATCCAGATGCCAAACCAAAAGAAGAAGCCAAGCCAGTTAAGAAGGCTGCCGCAAAGAAGACGGCTGTCAAAAAAGGCGAAGCAAATCCAGAATTAGCTGCTGAATTAGCTGCCGAACTTGGTGTTGATTTAGCTGCGCTAAAGGCTGCGCAAGAGCGCGCGATTGCCGAGAGCAATATTGAGCGACCAACTGTTGCTGAAAGCGATGCGACAACTCCTGATGCTGCAGCGACTCCAAAGCCAGCGACTCCAGCACCACGCCCAGGAAACAATCCATTCTCAACTGGTGGCGCAGTTCCACGCCCACCACGTCCAGGAAACAATCCATTCTCAACTGGTGGCGCAGTTCCGCGTCCACCTGCACGGCCAGCTGGTGCAACTGGTGCGCCACGACCTGGCATGTCAGGTCCGCGTCCAGGTTCAGTTCGTCCAGGTTTTGCGGCCCGACCAAATTCACCGCGTCCAGCAGGTGCTGGTACCGGAAACTTCCCACCGCGTGCAGGTGGCGCGGGTGGTTCAACATCTGCCGGTCCATATCGCTCTAACGGTCCATCCGGAGTTGGTGCACCAGCAGCTGGTGGTCCAGCGCGTCCAGGTGGCGGTCGTCCACCACAACGTGGCGGTGCCGGTGGAGCGTTTGGAAAAAATGCGAGCAAGAGTTCTAAGCGAAAGCCAAAGAGTCGCAAAGCGCTGCGCGATGAATTCGACAATATGCAGGCACCAAAACTTGGTGGCGCAGTTGTTCCGCACGGTGATGGATCTACGCCAGTGCGTATGCGTCGCGGTGCGTCATTAGCTGACTTCGCCGACAAAATTGGTGCAGATCCAGCAGCATTAGTCGCAGCGCTATTCCACTTAGGTGAAATGGTTACTGCAACACAATCTGTTGATGCTGATACCTTCGAAATTCTTGGTGCGCAACTTGGTTATGACATCCAAATTGTTAGCCCTGAAGATGAAGATCGCGAATTGCTACAAGGTTTCGATATTGATTTAGGCGCAGAACTGGCCGATCTTGACGCGGACCTTCTAGTTGCTCGTCCACCAGTTGTAACTGTTATGGGCCACGTTGATCACGGTAAAACTAGTTTGCTCGATGCGATTCGCAAGTCTGAAGTTCTAAAGACTGAAGCCGGCGGAATCACGCAGCACATTGGCGCATACCAAATTCATCATGATCACGATGGAGTTAATCGCGCAATTACTTTCATTGATACACCTGGTCACGAAGCGTTCACCGCTATGCGTGCTCGTGGTGCGAAAGTAACTGATATCGCAGTTCTAGTAGTTGCCGCCGACGATGGCATCATGCCGCAGACAATTGAAGCGTTAAACCACGCTCAAGCTGCCGATGTGCCAATCGTGGTCGCAGTTAACAAGATTGATAAACAAGGAGCGAACCCAGATAAGGTCCGCCAACAATTAACCGAGTACAACTTGATCGCTGAAGAGTACGGTGGAGACACCTTATTCGTAGATGTTTCAGCTAAGGGCGGTATCGGAATCGATCAGCTGATCGAATCAATCTTGCTGACAGCTGATGCCGCAATTGATTTGCGCGCAGTAGCTAAAGATGATGCTCGCGGTGTTGCGATTGAAGCGCACCTCGACCGTGGTCGCGGCCCAGTTGCCACAGTATTGATTCAACGCGGAACTTTGAAGATCGGGGACGCAATTGTTGCCGGTGGTTCATTCGGTCGCGTTCGTGCGATGCTTGATGAAGATGGAAACGCAGTTACCGAAGCTGGTCCATCGCGTCCAGTACAGGTTCTTGGTTTCACATCGGTACCAAGTGCTGGCGATACTTTCTTAGTTGCTGACGAAGACCGCACTGCTCGCCAGATTGCTGAAAAGCGTCAAGCGGCAGAACGTAACGCACAACTTGCTAAGGCTCGCAAGAAAGTCTCACTTGAAGACTTCATGGAGCAATCCAAGATCTCAACACTTAACCTCATTCTTAAGGGTGACGTTAGTGGTTCGGTTGAAGCCCTCGAAGATGCACTTATGCAACTCGATGTCGGAGCCGAAGTTGATCTACGCGTTATTCACCGTGGCGTTGGCGCAATCACCAAGAGCGACATCACTTTGGCATCAGCATCAACTGCTGTGGTTATTGGTTTTAACGTTAAGCCAGAACCACAAACTGCAATCTTTGCTGATCAAGAAGGCGTCGAAGTTCGCTTCTACTCAGTTATCTACAACGCAATTGAAGAGATCGAACTTTCACTCAAGGGCTTGTTAAAGCCAGAGTACGAAGAGATCATTCTTGGCAACGCTGAAGTTCGCGAAATCTTCAAGTCTTCTAAGGCTGGAAATATCGCTGGTTCAATCGTTAAGGATGGCTCAATCCGTCGTAATGCAAAGGCACGTATTTTGCGTAACGGTGAAGTTCTAGTCGATGACCTAACAATTGATTCCTTAAAGCGCTTTAAGGACGATGCAACCGAAGTTAAGGAAGGCTTCGAGTGCGGTATCGGACTTGGCAATATGAAGGAAATTGCAGTGGGCGACATGATTCAGGTCTTTGAGATGCGCGAGAAGAAGCGCGCGTAATTATGGGCCAATCACATCGCAGTCAAAAAGTAGCCGATCGCATCAAAGTGGTTGTGGCACAGTTACTTGAATCCAAGGTTAAAGACCCTCGGTTAGGTTTCGTCACAATCACTGATGCGCGAGTTACCGGTGACCTGCAAAGCGCTTCTGTTTTCTATACCGTCCTTGGCGATGAAGATCAACGCGCATCAACTGCGGCAGCTCTAGAGAGCGCCAAAGGAATGATTCGTTCGGCAGTTGGGCATGAACTGCAGACTCGCATTACCCCGAGCCTGGAGTTTCACTTAGATAGTTTGCCCGACAGCGCACTCGAAATGGATTCATTGCTCGATAAAGTGCGCGCTCAAGATGCTCAAGTAGCCGTGCTACGAGCACAAGCGACTTATGCAGCTGGCGAAGATGCCTATAAGCAGCCAAAAATCATTGCTGATAAACCTAAAATTGAAGCAGAAGAGTTGTGATTGCTCACGGATTTTTAGTAATCGATAAAGATCCGGCAATGACTAGCCACGATGTTGTGGCAATGGGCAGACGCGCACTTAATACTCGCAAAGTAGGCCACGCCGGAACTCTCGATCCGATGGCAACTGGCGTATTGGTTTTAGGTTTTGGAAACGGCACACGGTTACTTCAATACGTAACTAATGGCGATAAGTCTTACTTAGCAACCGTGGTTCTAGGTGCCGCAACTATTACCGATGACCATGAAGGCGAAGTAGTTTCAACCGCTGATGCTTCTGGCATTACCGATGCGGCAATTGAAAATGAATTAGCCAAGATGCGCGGCACAATTGCACAGCGACCAAGTTCAGTCTCTGCCGTCAAAATAGATGGAGAGCGAGCCCATGCCCGAGTCCGTGCTGGTGAAGTATTTGAGTTACCTGCCCGTGAAGTAACTATTTCCAACTTAGAAATTTTAGAAATCCGCCGAGTGGAAAACCGCATTGAGGTAGATATTGATGTCACTTGTTCAGCTGGCACATTTATTCGCGCAATTGCGCGCGATTGCGGTGCAGCCCTTGGCGTTGGGGGACACCTAAACAAGTTGCGGCGTACACGTGTTGCCGGCTTTTGCCTAGATCGCACAGTTTCAATTGCAGCGTTAAAAGCTCAAGACTTCACCCCGCTTTCAATGGCCGATGTCGCACGCGCAACCTTTGCTGTTCGTACAGTTAGCGCAGATGAGGCAACTGAACTTTCCTTTGGTCGAGCACTTGTAGCGAATAACAACGACGAGATCACCGCGGCTATTTCAACGACCGATGAAGTTTTAGCGTTATTACAGAACCAGGAGGGCAAAGCACTTCCAATTGCAGTTTTTGCTGCAGTTAACTGAAGTGCCATAATTCGCGCAATGAGCAACGTAGTGGTAATCGGAGTCTTTGATGGCGTTCATAAGGGCCACCAGAGCATTCTCGATCGCGCCAAAGAGATTGCCGATGACCGCAAGATTATTGCCTTAACTTTTGATCCACATCCAACAACTGTATTTGCGCCAGATCGTGCACCCACGCTTCTAACTACCTTGGCTGATCGCGTCGTCTTGCTAAAGATTCATGGCGCAGACCAAGTAGCAGTCATGAAATTTGATGAAAAGTTTGCAGCTATGTCACCGGAAGATTTTGTTAATCAAATCTTGATCAAACAATTAGAAGCTGGCGATGTAATCGTGGGTGAGAATTTTACTTATGGCCATAAAGCTGCTGGAAATATCGAAACCCTAAAAACTCACCAAGAATTCAATGTTCATGTTCTTGAATTACATTCAGACGACACCGAACCAGTTTCTTCAACTCGTATTCGAGCAGCAATCTCTAAGGGCGATGTTGAAACTGCGCGCCTCCTTTTATCTAGACCACATCGCTTAGATGGCGTGGTTGTTCATGGCGAAGCCCGTGGTCGCGAAATCGGTTATCCAACTGCCAATCTAGGAAATCTTGATGGCCAAACTATTCCAGCCGATGGTGTTTATGCTGGCTGGTTAACAGTTGGAATTAATCGTTGGTCGGCCGCAATTTCAATTGGCACAAATCCAACTTTTGCTGGTGTTCGCAGTCGCCAAGTCGAGGCCTATGCTCTTGATCAAGTTGGGTTAGATCTATATGACCAAGAAGCCACGGTTGAATTCGGTTGGCATTTGCGTGAAACCTTGAAATTCGATGGTCTCGAGCCACTGCTTGAGCAGATGAAGAAAGATTGCGATCTGGCTCGAAAACTCACCGAGGCCTAATGAGTCTGTCAGCCTAAGCGGGGGATTAGCCTCGATTTCGCCCCTCACGCTCACGCTGGTAACCTTTGCCCTGTCCAACGAGAAGTAGAGCTTTCCGTGTATCAAACCGGAAGCCATCGTGGCGGTAACTAATAAGGAGAGTCATTAAATGGCACTAACACCAGAAGTAAAGAAAGAAATCGTTGCTAAGTACGGCACTTCAGCTACCGACACCGGAAGCCCAGAAGCGCAGGTCGCTTTGCTTTCTAAGCGTATCGAGGACATCACAACTCACCTCAAGACCAACCCTCATGATCACCACAACCGTCGTGGTCTACTACTTTTGGTTGGTCAGCGTCGTCGTATCTTGCAGTACCTTGCAAAGACAGATATTGCGCGTTACAGAGCGATTATCGAAAAACTCGGTATTCGCCGTTAATTTAGCCTGACTCCACCGAGGGAAATGGTCCTCGGTAGTGGTTTCCGCAAGCTGACCAATTAAAGGTAACTTTAAAAAGCAGAGCGCGTGAACTTCGATCGAAGATTCATTACTCCCTTGATGCGTGTAGTCAAGAACAGGAGCGACCCATGGAGGGTCAAGACGTAACATCAGCCGTTGCCGTAATCGACAATGGAAAGTTTGGAAAGAAAGAGATCCGTTTCGAAACCGGGCGACTAGCTCGTCAAGCAGCAGGAGCTGCAGCGGTTTACATGAACGACGAAACCATGATCTTCTCAGCAACAACTGCTTCAAAGTCACCGAAGGATCAATTTGATTTCTTCCCTTTGACGGTAGATGTTGAAGAAAAAATGTATGCAGTTGGTCGTATTCCAGGATCATTTTTCCGTCGCGAAGGACGTCCATCAGAAGATGCGATTCTTACTTGCCGTTTGATCGATCGCCCATTGCGTCCATCATTCGTAAAGGGACTTCGTAACGAAGTTCAGATCGTTATTACTGTCATGGCACTAGATCCTGATCATATGTACGACGTACTTGCGATCAACGCAGCATCAATGTCAACACAATTAGCTGGTCTACCTTTCTCTGGCCCAATTGGTGGCGTTCGCGTTGCTTTAATTGACGGTCAATGGGTTGCTTTCCCTAATCACTCAGAGGTTGCAGACGCTGTCTTTGACATGGTTGTTGCTGGTCGCGTAATTGGTGACGATGTCGCAATCATGATGGTTGAAGCCGAAGCTACTTCTAAGACCATTGAATTAGTAAAGGCCGGACAAGGCGCACCAACTGAAGAAATTGTTAGCCAAGGTTTAGAGGCTGCAAAGCCATTCATCAAGCTGCTTTGCGATGCTCAGCTAAAGGTTGCAGCTAAGGCTGCTAAGCCAACTGCTGAATTCCCAGTATTTCTTGATTATCAGTCAGATGTATTCGAAGCAGTTTCTGCTCACGCATCAGCGGATCTTGCCAAGGCAATGACTATCGCTGGCAAGCAAGAGCGCGAAACCGCAATCGATGCAATTTCAGCTGCTACTAAAGAAGCTGTTGCTGCCAAGTTCGAAGGCCGCGAAAAAGAAGTACCTGCAGCTTTCAAGTCACTAACTAAGAAGTTAGTTCGTCAGCGCGTATTGCGTGACAAGATTCGTATTGATGGTCGCGGTCTTCGTGATATCCGTGCGCTATCTGCTGAGGTTGAAGTTATTCCTCGCGTTCACGGTTCGGCAATCTTCGAACGTGGCGAGACTCAGATCTTGGGTATCACTACTTTGAATATGTTGAAGATGGAACAACAGCTAGATACTTTGAATCCAGAAAATCACAAGCGTTATATGCACAACTACAACTTCCCACCATATTCAACTGGTGAGACCGGTCGTGTTGGAACACCTAAGCGTCGCGAAATCGGCCACGGTGCTCTAGCTGAGCGCGCATTAATTCCAGTTCTTCCAACTCGCGAAGAATTCCCATACGCAATTCGTCAGGTATCTGAAGCACTTGGTTCAAACGGTTCAACTTCAATGGGTTCTGTTTGTGCATCAACACTTGCAATGCTTAACGCTGGCGTGCCACTAAAGGCGCCAGTTGCTGGTATCGCAATGGGTCTGATCTCAGATGATGTTGATGGAAAAGTTGAGTACGTTGCTTTGACCGATATCTTGGGTGCAGAAGATGCATTCGGCGATATGGACTTCAAAGTTGCTGGTACTAAAGATTTCATCACAGCACTTCAATTAGATACCAAGCTCGACGGAATTCCTGCTTCAGTTCTAGCTGGTGCACTTCTTCAAGCTAAGGAAGCGCGTCTTGCGATTCTTGATGTGATGAACGAAGCAATCGATGCCCCAGATGAGATGAGCCAATACGCTCCTCGCATCATCTCGGTCAAGATTCCAGTTGATCAAATTGGCGCAGTTATCGGGCCTAAGGGCAAGATCATTAACCAGATTCAAGATGAAACTGGCGCTGAGATCTCAATCGAAGATGACGGCACAATTTATATCGGTGCGACTAACGGTCCAGCTGCTGAAGCTGCTCGCGCACAGATCAACGCAATTGCTAACCCACAGATGCCAGAAGTTGGCGAGCGCTACTTAGGTACGATCGTAAAGCTTGCCGCATTTGGTGCCTTCGTATCTCTGATGCCAGGCAAAGATGGTTTGCTACACGTATCGCAGATTCGCAAAATGCATGGCGGAAAGCGCATCGAAAACCTTGAAGAAGTTATGAAGGTTGGCGACAAGATTCAAGTTGAGATTGGTGAGATTGACCCTAAGGGCAAGCTTTCACTAGTTCCAGTTCTTGAAGACGGAAGCGTTCCAAGCGCAGAATAATGTCAGTACGTAGAAGCGTTCTACCTAGCGGTCTGCGTATCGTTACTGAAGAAGTATCTTCGGTACGCAGCGCCGCGGTTGGAATCTGGATCAACATAGGCTCACGTGACGAAACCCCGGCAACTGCCGGGGCTTCTCACTTTCTAGAGCATTTACTTTTTAAAGGCACCACAACACGAACTGCAATGGAGATTTCTTCGTCCATCGAAGCAGTTGGTGGCGAGATGAATGCCTTTACTAGCAAGGAATACACCTGCTTCTATGCCCGAGTAATTGATAACGATCTACCTATGGCAATTGAAGTTCTTGCTGATTTGATTACTTCATCTTTAGTTACAGCTGCCGATGTTGATGCCGAACGCAAAGTTGTGCTCGAAGAGATCGCAATGCGCGATGATGATCCGAGCGATCTCGTACATGATTTGTTTAGCGATACTTATTACGGAGACATCCCGGTAGGTCGACCTATTCTTGGAACCGTTGAATCAATTAAGGGCATGAGCCGCAATACGGTATTTAACTATTACAAGAAAAAGTATTTGCCCGAGAACTTAGTGGTGGCAGTTGCCGGAAACATTAAACATAAGAAGGTCGTGGCAGCGATTGAAAAAGCGCTATCTCGCGATGGTTATTTAGATAATCACGCCGCCCCGGTATTGCGCGAAAACACTTTAGTTAAGCCGCGCAATCAGCAAGCAGTCGGCAGTATTTATCGCAAGACCGAGCAATCACATATGTTCTATGGTCTCGAAGGTGTTGCGCGCAGCGATGAACGACGTTTCGCTATGGGTGTTATGGCTTCAGCTCTCGGTGGTGGAATGTCATCACGCTTATTCCAGGAGATTCGCGAAAAGCGCGGCCTGGCTTATTCGGTTTATGCCTATGCTCAACAATTTGCGGGCACTGGTGTTCTTGGTTTCTATGCCGGTTGTAATCCAGCCAAATCAGTTGAAGTTATTGAAATCATTCAAGAAGTTCTAACTGATGTCGTAAATCACGGTCTAACTCACGAAGAGATTGATCGCGCTAAAGGCGCGGTTCGCGGCTCGCTAGTTTTGAGCCAGGAAGATACGGGCTCACGCATGAGCCGAATTGGAAAGAGCGAGATCGTTTACGGCCAAATTATGAGTTTTGATGAGATTTTGAAATCAATTGCCCGTGTAACCCCCGAAGAAGTGCGGGCTGTTGCCAGCGAGTTCCTCATCAAATCGCCTACGCTTGCCGTAGTGGGTCCGCACAAGGACTTACGTAAATTTGAAAAAGTACTTCGCAACGGGGGATCTAAATGATCAAAGTAGGTGTTCTAGGCGCTAAAGGTCGCATGGGCGCTGAAGTCGTGCGCGCGGTAAATGAGGCCGATGGCCTTGAGTTAGTTGCCGCCCTTGATCTAGGTGACTCACTTGATCAGCTAATTAAGCAAGGTGCCGAAGTAGTTGTTGATTTCACTACGCCAGATTCAGTAATGGCTAATTTAGATTTTTTGATTGCTAATGAAATTAACGCGGTAGTTGGCACAACTGGTTTCGATGATGACAAGATTGCCAAATTAGCTGCTGACCTTAAGGCACATCCAAAAGTTGGCATCTTGATTGCACCGAACTTTGCAATCGGCGCAGTTCTCATGATGGAGTTTGCGGCCAAAGCCGCGCGCTACTTTGAATCAGCTGAAATTGTTGAACTACATCACCCAGCAAAAGTTGATGCGCCAAGTGGCACTGCAGCACGCACTGCGCAGTTAATGAGCGACGCGCGCAAAGAGGCAGGCTTGGCAGCAATGCCAGATGCAACTCATACGACGCTAGATGGTGCGCGTGGCGCAGTTGTCGGAGATGTGCCAGTGCATTCGGTACGAGTGCGCGGTTTAGTTGCTCATCAAGAAGTGATTTTGGGTGGTTTAGGTGAAACGTTAACAATTCGCCACGATTCACTTGATCGCGCTGGCTTTATGCCCGGTGTATTACTTGGAGTTCGCAGTGTTGTTAAAGTTCCAGGCCTAACTCATGGCCTAGATAAATTCATGTAAGGGGATACGCAAATGTCTAAAGATCAGATTGTTATGTACGGCGCCGACTGGTGTGGCGATTGCCGTCGCTCTGAGCGCTTACTAAATGAACTTGGCGTTGAATGGACCAAGATCGATGTTGAAGCTAATTTAACGGCGGCTGATAAAGTAATTGAAATCAATGGTGGCGCTAAGTCAATCCCAGTAATCGTTTTCCAAGATGGCACGCACTTAACTGAACCATCAGATATCGCACTTACTGAGAAGCTAAAATCACTCTCAATAATTTAAGTTAATTACCAAAGTTATACAGCAGCGCCGAACTTATCGCGGCTGAGAGAACGACCACCGGAAATGGTGCTTTAAGTAAAAGTGCAACAATGGCAACTGCCAACCCAAGCAAGCGGTGATCGATCATTAACTTATTTTTCTCGGTGAAAGTCTGCGCCGCAACTAATGCGCTAAGAAGTGCGATTGGGATTAACGCATTTACTTTCTGAATTTTTGGGTGAGATAACCACTTTTCCGGAACCGAATGTCCGCTATATTTCAAAGCGAAGGCAATCGCGCTAGTGCCTAGTACGGCGATCCAGTATTGATTCACTTGCGCAACCCCACAGCCACTGCGATAAATGCGGTTGCGATAATCGGTAAACCGGCTGGCAAAATCGGCGTCATAGCGACAGCGAAAACAGCGCAACCAATTGCTAGCAATCGATCACCATTGGTTTTCAGTCTTGGCCAGACTAAACCAAGGAATGCGGCCGGAACTGCTGAATCTAAACCCCATGCGCGAATATCGCCCATTGCTTGCGCGCCAAGTGCGCCTGCTAAGGTGAAGAGATTCCAAAAGATAAATACCCCAAAACCAGTTAACCAGAAGCCTTGGCGCATGGCTTCAGGACTGCGCACTTCTTGCCCGAGTGCGACACCAGTTGATTCATCGATAGTTACTTGCGCGGCAATGATTCGCTTGAAACCTTTTACTTTTAACCGCGGCGCCATGATTACGCCATACAAGCCATTGCGAATACCTAGTAGGGAAGCGGTCGCAATTCCACTCAGTGCAGTGCCGCCAGCACCTAATACTCCAACTACTGAGAATTGTGATGCACCCGAGAATGTGAGTAGTGAGAGCAAGCAACTCTGAAGAACGGTAAAACCATTAGCCACGGCGGCAGCACCAAAAGCTACGCCATATGCGCCAACAGTTAGCGAAACGCTGAGCGAATCGCGAAGGGTGGCACGCTCTATTTTGGACACGCGGACATTCTGCCGTAGAAATCCACAACCGCGCGCAAGAGGCTAGATAGGGTCGCCTCATGAGCACAGAATCGCCAAGAATCGCCGAAATTATCTTCCGAAGTGACATGACTGTTGAACTGGTCAAAGCCAGTGCCAGTGATGCCGATGTAATTTGGGCGGCGCGCGTATCTACCGCAGGTGAACAGTCACTTGATGAAATCGGCGAAGACCCTGCGCGTTCGGCTGGGTTGATTAATTATTTAGCTCGCGAGCGTCATGGTTCACCTTTCGAGCACACATCAATGACCTTCTTTATCTCAGCACCTATTTTTGTTTTCCGGGAATTTATGCGTCACCGCATTGCTTCATATAACGAAGAGAGTGGTCGCTATCGCGAATTGTCACCAGTTTTTTACATTCCAGATGCTGATCGCAAGTTGATTCAAATCGGCAAAGCTGGTGCGTACACATTTGTTGATGGCACTAAAGAACAACTCGAAACTACCGAAGCGGCCATGAAAGAGGCTTACACCTTGGCTTACAAGCAATACCAAGTGATGCTCGATGCTGGCATTGCTCGCGAAGTTGCGCGTGCTGTTTTGCCGGTCGGACTTTATTCATCAATGTATGTAACTATGAATGCCCGCGCTTTAATGAATTTCCTTTCACTTCGTACCGCCCGCGAAGGGTCGCATTTCCCAAGCTACCCACAACGCGAAATTGAGATGGTGGCCGAGAAAATGGAAGTCGAATTTGCCCGATTAATGCCATTAACCCATGCTGCTTTCGAGAAATCCGGACGAGTTACTCCTTAAAAACGGGTAAGGTTACGCGCATGGCAATCGACGCTCCATTCGGCCGCATGATCACGGCGATGGTGACCCCATTTAATCAAGATGGTTCAGTCGACTGGGATGGCGTCGCAAAGTTAGCGCAACATTTAGTTGATACCGGTCATGATGCAATTGCGGTTAATGGCACAACTGGCGAAGCCCCAACTACTAAGTCTTCGGAAAAAATCGAGATTATTAAAGTTGTTAAGTCAACGGTTGGCTCAAAAATCAAAGTTATCTCTGGTGCCGGCGATAATGAAACTGAATATTCAGTTAATCAAGCCAAGCGCACTGCCGAAGCTGGCGCCGATGGCTTGTTAGTTGTAGCTCCTTATTACAACAAGCCACCACAAGCCGGAATCGAAGCTCACTTCAGAGCTGTTGCTGATGCGACTGATCTTCCTTTGATGATGTATGACATTCCAGGTCGCACCGGCGTTGAAATTGAATCCGACACAATTGTGCGGTTGTTTGAACATAAAAATATTGTTGCTTTAAAAGATGCCAAAGGAAATGTCGCCGCAACCTCTTGGGTTATCAAGCGTTGCGGAATCCCTGTTTACTCGGGCGATGACATTTTGAATTTGCCATTCTTATCTGTTGGCGCGGTTGGTTTCGTTTCAGTCTGCGGTCATACCGTGGGTAAAGATCTAAAAGCAATGCTTGATGCTTGGTTTGCAGGCGACGCAGGTCGCGCCCTAGAAATTCATCAGAAGTTATTACCAGTGTTTACTGGCACTTTCCGCACGCAAGGTGCGATCCTGACTAAAGCCGCCCTCAACATGATGGGACTTCCTGGCGGTACAACTCGACTTCCATTAGTAGATGCAACCGAAGCTCAGATTGCGCAATTGCGCGAAGATCTGCGTGCCGGTGGCGTTGCTGTTTAATACATGAATCATCCGCATCCCGGTTTAGGCACACCTAGCAAATTAGTTGCTGGGGGACTACGCATCGTTGCCCTCGGTGGTTTAGCTGAAATCGGTCGCAATATGACCGTCTTTGAAACTAATGGAAAACTTTTAATTGTTGACTGCGGCGTGCTTTTTCCCGAAGAGAACCAACCAGGTATTGATTTAATTTTGCCGGATTTTTCTTACATTCGCGAGCGACTAAATGATGTCATTGGCATAGTTCTAACGCACGGCCACGAAGACCATATCGGCGCAGTTCCATACCTACTTCGCGAACGTGGCGATATCGCGATTTACGGATCAGCTTTAACGATTGCCTTGATCTCGGCTAAGTTAAAAGAACATCGCATTTCACCGCTTACGCGCGAAGTTAAAGAAGGCGACATAGAAGATATCGGTCCGTTCTCAGTTGAATTTGTCGCAGTTAACCATTCGATTCCAGATGCGCTCGCCGTTGCGATCCATACTAAAGCTGGCACCGTTCTACACACTGGTGATTTCAAAATGGATCAATTGCCGCTCGATGGTCGCATCACAGACTTGCCAGCATTTGCTCGATTGGGCGAAGCTGGGGTTGATATCTTTTTAGTCGATTCAACTAATGCTGATGTGCCCGGATTTACCCCATCAGAGCGCGAAATTATGCCGGCACTTGATCGAGTTTTTCGCACCACTAAGCGCCGAGTAATAACTGCGACATTTTCTTCACATGTACACCGAGTGCAACAGATTATTGATACCGCGCATGAACATAAACGCAAAGTTGCCTTCATTGGTCGCTCAATGGTGCGCAATATGAAGATCGCCCAAGATATGGGTTTTCTTAATGTTCCCGATGGCATTGTCTTTGATGCTAAAGACCTTGATGCTTATGACGACAATGTCGTATTGATCTGTACTGGTTCACAAGGTGAGCCCCTTGCTGCGCTTTCGCGAATGGCAAATGGCGATCATCAGATCAGAGTTGGCGAAGGTGATACGGTAATTTTGGCGTCATCATTGATTCCCGGGAACGAAAATTCAGTTTTTAGAATCATCAATGAACTAACTCGCTTCGGCGCCAAAGTAGTTCACAAAGCAAACGCGATGGTGCACGTATCTGGTCACGCAGCGGCAGGCGAGCTGACCTATTGCTACAACATTGTTAAACCAAAGTATGTAATGCCAGTTCACGGTGAATGGCGACACTTGCGCGCTAACGCAGAGCTAGCAATTGCAACTGGCGTTCCACGCAAAAACACTATTGTGATTGAAAATGGCATCGTGGTTGATCTAATTGATCACGAAGCCCAGGTGGTCGGCAGCGTGCCATGCGGCTTTGTTTACGTCGATGGTCAAAGCATTGGCGACATAACGGAAGATTCGCTAAAGGATCGCCGAATTCTGGGCGAAGAAGGTTTCATTTCCGTGGTGGTTGTAATCGATGCGCAAAGTGGAAAAATTGTGGCTGGCCCCGATATTCATGCGCGTGGCTTCAATGAAGATGAATCGCTATTTGATGGCGTTAAGTTAGAGATTGAAAAAGCTTTGACGCGAGCGGTTGCTGATGGCATTAACGGCACCCATCAACTTTCCCAAGTTGTTCGTCGCACTATTGGCAGTTGGGTGGGCGGAAAACATCGTCGTCGCCCAATGATCGTTCCGGTGGTCATCGAGGTTTAGCGCGGCGCGCCTGACCTATCGGGTTTTACTAAACCTTTAGGCTTACGCAGTTATGGCAAAGAAGAAAACACGCACAAAAAGCGGCGGCATCGGTAGTTCAATCATGCGCGGGCTGGCTGCCATTTGGCGCGGGTTGGCGAAATTTCTAGGCAAGTCGATTCGCTTTGTTGCCAAAGGAGCTAAGGATTTAGATCCAGCGCATCAACGCGATGGTTTTGCATTTCTGCTTTTAATTTTGGCGCTCATGGCTGCGGCTGGCACTTGGTTTGATGGCGGCAATGTAGTTGGTCGCGCACTGGCAAGTTTCTTCTACGGCGGCTTTGGTCGCATGGGTGTCTTTACTCCGTTAGTCCTTGGTTACTTTGCGTTTCGCTTTTTTCATTCACCTCAAGAAAAGGCCGCAACCGGTCGCATTGTTGTTGGCGCGATTGCGCTATTGCTCAGCACTACTGGCATTGCGCATCTGTTAAGTGGAAAACCAGGCACGGGCACCACAGCCATGCATGAAGGTGGCGGTTGGTTAGGTTACGGAATTTCGCAACCACTAGTTGCCTTAATGACTGATGTATTGGCATATCCAGTATTGATTCTGCTTTTCTGTTTTGGTTTATTGGTAACGACGGCGACACCTGTTTCTTCGGTAATCACAAGGATAAAGAACACTGCTTCCTGGCTTAATTCCAAGCGCCCTGATCGCAGCGAAGAAGAGTTTGAGATAACTGATACTCCGCCATTTGAAACTCCAGTAGTTGCTGACTGGAATAAGCAGCAAGAAGATGAAGAGTTAGATGAAGAGAGTTTTGACGAAGAATTCACCGTCGAAGTTCCAGTAGCCACGATTACTCCTGCAACAGCGACTCCACCACCTGTTTCGAATGCTCGCCCTGAGCAACTTATGCTTTCGAGCGATGCGGTTTATGAACTTCCTTCGCAGGATTTACTGCGCACTGGGCCAGCTGCTAAAGCGAAAAGCAAAGCTAATGAAATCGTGGTCGCAGCTCTTACTGAAGTTTTCTCGCAATTTGAAATTGATGCTCAAGTAACTGGGTTTATGCGTGGCCCAACGGTTACCCGCTATGAAGTTGAACTTGGAAATGCGGTTAAAGTCGAACGCATTACTGCGCTATCAAAGAATATTTCATACGCAGTTGCGAGTAGCGACGTGCGAATTCTCTCGCCAATTCCAGGTAAGTCAGCTGTTGGAATTGAGATTCCAAATGCAGATCGCGAAATTGTGGCGCTCGGCGATGTAATGCGCTCGAGCGTGGCTGGCCAAGATCACCACCCAATGTTGGTTGCGCTCGGTAAAGATGTTGAAGGCAACTTTGTCTGTGCAAACCTAGCCAAGATGCCGCACTTGTTAGTTGCCGGTGCAACTGGTGCAGGTAAATCTTCAATGATTAATGCCATGATTGTTTCAATCTTGATGCGTTCAACGCCAGATGAAGTTCGACTGGTTCTTATTGACCCAAAGCGTGTTGAACTTACGGCCTATGAGAATATTCCACATTTGATTACCCCAATTATTACTAACCCAAAGAAAGCAGCTGATGCGCTTACTTGGGTAGTTCGCGAAATGGATCTGCGTTACGAAGATTTAGCCACATTTGGTTTCCGCCATATTGATGATTTCAACAAGGCAGTTCGCGCTGGCAAAGTTGTGCCACCGCCAGGTAGCGATCGCAAGATCGAGCCTTACCCATACTTACTCGTAATTATTGATGAGCTTGCTGACCTCATGATGGTTGCTGCGCGCGAAGTTGAAGAATCAGTTGTTCGCATTACTCAACTAGCGCGTTCGGCCGGTATTCACTTAGTACTCGCAACGCAGCGACCGTCGGTTGATGTTGTCACCGGCTTGATTAAAGCAAACGTGCCTTCGCGGTTATCTTTCGCAACAAGTTCATTAGCTGATAGTCGAGTAATCCTTGATACGCCAGGTGCCGAAAAGTTAGTTGGTCAAGGTGATGGTCTCTTTATTCCCATGGGTGCTAGCCGAGCAATTCGTATTCAAGGTGCTTACGTTTCAGAACGCGAGATCGAAGCAGTAACTGGGCACGTTAAGAAGCAATTAGCACCGCGATATCGCTCAGATGTAACTGCGCCGCCGACTGCTGCCAAGATGGTCGATAAAGAGATCGGTGATGATTTAGATATCTTGTTACAAGCTATCGAGTTAGTTGTTGGCACGCAATTTGGTTCAACTTCAATGTTGCAGCGCAAACTGCGCGTGGGCTTTGCTAAAGCTGGGCGCTTAATGGATCTAATGGAGTCACGCGGAATTGTGGGGCCATCAGAAGGCTCTAAGGCGCGAACTGTTCTGGTAAAGCCAGACGAACTTGATTCTGTCCTGGCAACCATTCGCGATTACTAGAATTTAAGTAGCCCCTAAGTTTCCGACTAGGGGGTGAGAAGTAGGGCTATCTCTGGAAAAGTTCACCCTATGGCTACCCAATTGCCATTACTTGGGGCTAGCCTTATCCTTCTCGGTTTTTTCGGCTAACTTAAAGAGGATTAAAAATGTCCCTTGGTGCGTTGATCGCTAAATCACGCACTGACGCGCGCCTAACGGTTGAAGAACTTTCTAAGCTCACAAACATCCCGGCAACCTTGCTTCGCGATATGGAAAATAATAATTTCGCAAAATGTGGTGGCGAAACATATGCCCGTGGTCATCTTCGCAATATTGCTACCAAAGTCGGAATTGATGAGCGAATCCTTTTAGATTTGTTTGAGACCGAAGTTACCGCTCCAGCAAAGCCAATTCGCGAACTTCTAAATGAGAATAACGTGACAATGCCGTATCAAGAACCAAAGCGAATCTCTTGGAAAATTCTGGCTGCTGGATCTGCTGCGGCTCTAATTCTCTTCGCTGGCGCTCAAATTTTTTTTTTAGATTCTGAAAACGGTGCCGAGTTAGAGCTAATTACAACTGCATCGGCAACTCCTTCTGAACCAGCTGCAGAAACTCTTACGCCAAGCTCTGCTGCCTCACCGGAGATTACGGGGGGAGTAAACATTGAATTAGTTGCTAGCAGGGGAGCCACTTGGCTCTATGCTACAAATGAAGATGGCAAAGTTTTATTCTCAGGCATGATTCGCAAAGGAAATAGCAAAAACTTTATCCAGTCAGAGCAAGTAAATTTGCGAGTAGGCAATGCAGGCGGCGTAGATATCTCAGTAAATGGTGAGAATGTTGGCTCAGTTGGCGCAAATGGAGAAGTAGTAAACCTTACATACAACGCTGACTAGCTAAATAAAGTAAGATCAGCGCAATGAAGCGCACGGTAGCAGTCGTAACTTTGGGGTGTACCCGCAACGAAGTCGACTCCGAAGAACTAGCTGGCCGCCTGTTAGCCGATGGCTGGACCCTGGTCGATGACGTGGAATCTGCTGAAGTCGCTCTCGTAAATACCTGTGGCTTTATTGAATCGGCGAAAAAAGATTCAGTTGATGCCTTGCTTGAGGCTAATTCACTAAAGGGTCACGGAGTTACTCGCGCGGTAGTTGCAGTTGGCTGCATGGCTGAACGATATGGCGCCGAGTTAGCCGCAGCGTTACCTGAAGCTGACGCCATTTTAGGTTTCGATGATTATCAAGACATTTCTGCCCGCCTGCAGTCAATTGTGGCTGGCAATTCTCATACTTCGCACACCCCACGTGATCGCCGAGCTCTACTGCCAATCTCACCAGTTGAACGTGCTGCAAAGCGCGATGAAACTTTAGAGATTGCACCTCGCAAACGTCTGACCGACACCCCTTGGGCGCCGCTAAAGATTGCAACTGGCTGTGATCGTCGTTGTTCATTCTGCGCAATTCCATATTTCCGTGGTGCGTTTGTTTCAAGACGCCCAACTGAGGTTATCGATGAAGGCCATTGGTTAGCCGAAAGTGGTGCGACCGAACTTTTCTTAGTTAGTGAAAATACGACTTCTTACGGCAAAGACTTGGGTGACTTAACTTTGATGGAAAAAGTGTTACCAGAGCTGGTCGCTATTCCAGGTGTGCAGCGGGTTCGTTTGTCTTACCTTCAGCCTGCCGAGATGCGCCCATCTTTGCTACAAGCAATGATCGCTACCGAGAAAGTTTCGCATTACTTTGATTTAAGCTTCCAGCACAGTAGCGCCACCGTGCTTCGCCGCATGCGTCGCTTCGGAGATAACGAAAAATTCTTACATTTGATTTCCCAAATTCGCGCACTTTCACCAACTGCCGGAATTCGTTCTAACTTTATTGTGGGCTTTCCTGGTGAAACTGAAGCTGATTTCAATGAGCTAGTTGAGTTCTTAAGCAAAGCCAAGCTCGATGCGATTGGTGTTTTTGGATATAGCGATGAAGACAATACTGAAGCCCTTAATTTGGCAGATAAATTGCCCGAAGAAGTTATCAAACAACGCGTTGAAACCCTTTCATCGCTGGCTGATAACTGGGTATCCGATCGGGCAGCTACACGAATTGGCGAAGAAGTTACCGTTTTAATTGAAGATGCCGAACTACAAGAAGGTCGAGCAGATCATCAAGGCCCTGAAGTAGATGGCACAACTTCATTTATTGGAACTTCATTTAAAGTTGGCCAATATGTTAAGGGCGTGGTTGTTGATTCATTAGGCGCTGATCTAGTCGCGCAGGCTATTGGTTAATCAGATGGTCAAAGAATTGAATTTGCCTAACTCGCTAACGATTGCGCGTATCGCATTCTTGCCACTAGGTGCTTATGCAATCTTTAAAAATGGTGGCGATGATCAAACTTGGCAATGGATTGCTTGGGTTATCTTCTTTTTAATTGGCATGACCGATGTTTTAGATGGCAAGTTAGCGCGTAGTCGTAATTCAGTTACCGAGCTGGGTAAGTTCCTAGATCCAGTTGCCGATAAGGCCATGATTGCAACGGCGATGATTTCGCTCTCGATTCTTGATCGAATGCCGTGGTGGATCACCATTGTAATTCTTGCTCGCGAACTCTTCATTACTTTTTTCCGATTAGCAGTAATCAAGCGAGGCGTGATCCCAGCAAATCGGGGCGGAAAACTAAAAGCGATGTTCCAAGGTTTCGGTGTTGGTTTCTATGTGATGCCGCTTTCCTCATCGCTCTATTGGTTCCGCGATGGCTTTATGTATATCGCGATCGCTCTCACAATTGGCACCGGCATTTACTATGTGCGATCGGCGTTAAAGTGAAAGAAGAATTCGCCGGGCTTGCTGATGTTTTGGAAATTCTCACCCAACGCGGTGAGACCATTTGCGTTGCCGAATCTCTGACAGGTGGGGGATTAGCGGAAGCTCTCTCATCGCTACCTGGTTCATCACAAATTTTTCGCGGCTCGGTAACTGCCTATCAAGCAGAAATAAAAAATTCAGTTCTTAAAGTCCCGCTTGAATTAATCTCTGAAATGGGTGTCGTGAGCGAAGAAGTAGCGGTTTCAATGGCCGCCGGGGTAAAGGATTTAATGGGCTCAACTTGGTCAATTTCAACCACCGGGGTGGCCGGTCCTGGCCCAGTCGATGGTGTGCCTGAGGGCACTGTATGGGTCGCCATCGAAGGCCCAATTTCGCAAACTCTGCAGTTAGAGCTATCCGGTACGCGTGAAATTGTTCGAAACGCAACAATTGCGGGTGCGATTGCGGCATTTGCCCGTATCCTTAAGACACTGTAATTTAAAGAATTGCCAACTGAGAAAAGACAAGGGGTACCACATGGTTGTTCTACTACGCACCAGCGTTGGTCAATCTCTTCGCGCTGCTCGCACAATGCAGGGTCGCACTCTCCGCGATGTTGCTCGCGATGCTCGAGTGTCACTTGGTTATTTATCAGAAGTAGAACGTGGTCAGAAAGAAGCTTCATCAGAACTTCTAAATGCAATCTGCACCGCACTTGGCCTAACTCTTTCGAGTGTTATCTCCGATGTTTCTCGCGATATCTCATCACGCGAAGCAATCAAGTTGACCGTCGTTGACGCCGCTTAGTAACGCCCCTAAATATCAACGACAGGGCGCAATTCATAGTCGTACCGAAACCGCAATTTTAGAAACGCTTAAAACTTTAATTGCACAAAAAGGTTTAACCGCTACAACCATGATTGATATTTCGGTTGAGTCGCAAGTTTCGCGGGCAACTTTGTATAACCATTACCGTGATAAAGGCGCAGTTGTTTTAGCGTTGCTAACCAGCGAATTACAACGGTTACGTGATTTGATGCAATCAATCGGTACTCCAGCTGCAGTGCTAGAAAAACTTTCGTTAGAAATTTCTGGTTCCGAAGCGCTAGCAATGATGCGATTAAGCGATCCAACTGCGTTGGCATTTGCGCTAACCGATAACAAGCATCCGCTCTGGCTTGAATTTCACGCCGCAATTCTGGAAGTCACCAAACTGGAAGTCTGCACATCTCTGGCAGTTGCTTGGCTCAAGTCACAAGTTTTGGCACCGATTACCCCACAGCAATCAGCTGATGAAGCTGCCTTGTTAGTCGAGCGCACGCTCTTTTAGAATGCGCATCTCTGACTTACGCGAGCGAATTGAACTTTCCTTTGGCGCTGAATGGGCACCATCTTTTAGTAAAGATATAGCGATCTCTGAACTGGGTTCACGCTCGGTCGAAGAGGCTCTGCGCGATGGTTATGAGCCCCACGAGATCTGGAAAGCTCTCTGTCGCGCTCACCCTAAAGAAACGGCTAAGCAGCAGTAATTTCGCCTCTACCGGCCGCTTAAAGCCTGCGACACGCGAGGCGCTTTGTCGGCCCATTAAAGTATCTTTCGAACAGATGTTCGGATACTATTTCCCTGCACAGCCAGAGCGGTTCCACTCTCCGCACACAAGCGCCTTATAGGCGTTCTGTGGCCGTCAGTGGGTCTCCGTACCTTCTGGGACAGACCTCAACGTCTAGGGCTTTAAACACCTAGCGACGTTTAACCGAAAGGAAAGTAAGTGGCTAAAGAAACTCCTGCTGAAAAGGCAGTCGATAAAGCAAATAGCGATCGCTCAAAAGCGCTCGACACCGCCCTCGCTCAGATTGAACGTCAGTTTGGTAAAGGTGCTGTCATGAAGATGTCCGAGCGCCAAGCGCAGGCCATCGAAGTAATTCCAACTGGTTCAATCGCACTTGATATCGCACTTGGTATCGGTGGTTTGCCACGCGGTCGTATCGTAGAAATCTACGGCCCTGAATCTTCCGGTAAGACAACTCTTACTCTGCACGCAATTGCTAATGCTCAGAAAGCTGGCGGAATTTGCGCATTCATCGATGCTGAACACGCATTCGATTCTGAGTATGCCAAGAAGCTCGGCGTTGATATTGATGCGCTCCTTGTTTCACAACCAGATACTGGCGAGCAAGCACTTGAAATCATGGATATGTTAATTCGCTCTGGGGCCCTTGATCTAGTTGTAGTTGACTCAGTTGCTGCCCTTGTTCCTCGCGCAGAAATCGAAGGCGAGATGGGCGATTCACATATGGGCCTACAAGCTCGCTTGATGTCACAAGCACTTCGTAAAGTTACTGGTGCGCTTCACCAATCAAAGACAACTGCTATCTTTATTAACCAGTTGCGCGAAAAGATCGGTGTTTTCTTCGGCTCACCTGAAACCACAACTGGTGGTAAAGCGCTTAAGTTCTATGCATCAGTTCGCTTAGATATCCGTCGCATTGAAACTCTTAAAGATGGCCAAGATGCAGTCGGTAACCGTACCCGCGTTAAGGTTGTTAAGAACAAGATGGCGCCACCATTTAAGCAAGCCGAGTTCGACATTATTTACGGCACTGGTATCTCACGCGAAGGCTCGCTCATTGATATGGGTGTTGAAATCGGCGTAGTTAAGAAAGCCGGCGCTTGGTACACCTACGAAGCAGATCAACTTGGTCAAGGTAAAGAAAATGCACGTACTTTCTTACTTGATAATCCTGATCTTGCTAACGAAATCGAAACCAAGATTCGCGCACACTTTGTGCCAGTTGAAGTTGATCCCGAGCTAGTAGCTGCGATCGATGAAGCTGCTGCCGACGTTGATTTCTAAGGGATAACCAACTTCCTAATGCTCGACTATGTAAAAGTTGATCACGAGGCCGACCCTTACTCTGTTGCCTACACAATTGCGCTCAATGCGTTAGTTGCTCGGGCGAAGAGTAAGGGCGAGCTCGTGGCTCACCTTAAAAAGCGCGGAATCGAAGATGAAGTAGCTGCGGCAACCATCTTTCGACTACAAGAGGCTGGCCTCATAAACGATGAGGAATTTGCTCGCGCTTGGACCCAATCTCGTCACAATTCAAAGAAGTTATCAAAGCGAATTATCGCGGGCGAACTTCGCACTCGTGGGGTAGATCAAAATTCAATCGATAACGCTCTCGATGAAATCGATGATGAGGCTGAATATCAAATGGCTTTTGAACTTGCGATGAAGAAATACAACACCATGTCACGGCAAGCGCCAGATGTTCAAGTGCGCCGAATCCAAAGTTTGTTGCAACGCAAGGGATTTAGTTTCGGAGTTATTGGCCGGGTATTGCGCGAACTAGGGATTGAAGTTAAATATTAGTTATTCTTTTCAAGATGCTCAGTTAATCGAGCCGCAGTAGCAACAACGGCGGCAGCATGAACGCGGCCAGGTTGGCGACCTAGACGTTCAATTGGTCCACTGATACTTACCGCAGCAATAACTTTTCCATTTGGTCCTCGCACTGGGGCTGAAACAGAGGCCACACCAACTTCACGTTCGCCAACTGATTGCGCCCACCCACGACGTCGATCTGCGGATAAGTGAGCAGCCGTAAAGCGAGCACCCTTTAAGCCACGACTAATGCGTTCGGAATCTTCCCAAGCTAATAGAATTTGGGCAGCAGAACCTGCCTGCATAGTTAAGTTCGAGCCAACTGGCACGGAATCACGCAATCCGGATAAACGTTCAGCAACAGCAACACAGATGCGAACATCGCCTTGGCGGCGATAAAGCTGCGCACTTTCTCCGGTGGCATCACGTAAAGCGGCGAGTGCTGGGGCAGCAGCAGCTAGCAAACGATCTTCGCCAGCGGCGGCCGCTAATTCGGCGCTACGTGGCCCCAAAATAAAGCGACCAGTTAAATCTCGAGTTACTAGACGATGATGCTCAAGGGCTACGGCCAATCGGTGCGCCGTCGGGCGGGCTATTCCTGTTGCGGCGACAAGTTCAGCCAATGAGTGTGGGCCAGATTCAAGGCAAGCCATGATTCCAACGGCTTTATCTAATACGCCGACTCCGCTATTCTTCTTGTCCACGCACTGATATTAGCATCCCATCTGATGAGATGCCAGTTTTTAGGATATTTAGGAGTTGTTATGGGAAAGACGCTAGCCGAGAAGATCTGGCAAGAACATGTGGTGCGCGCAAAAGAGGGCGAACCAGACCTGATCTATATCGACCTGCATTTAATTCATGAGGTAACTAGCCCACAAGCATTCGATGGTTTGCGATTAAGTAATCGCAAAGTTCGCCGGCCTGATCTAACTATTGCAACCGAAGATCACAACGTGCCAACCCAAAACATTAATCTGCCGATTGCAGATCCGGTATCAAAGCTACAAGTAGATACCTTGCGTGCTAACTGCGCTGAATTTGGCGTTCGCATTCACTCACTGGGCGACGCCGAACAAGGAATCGTGCATGTGGTTGGGCCACAATTAGGTTTAACTCAACCTGGCTTAACAATTGTTTGCGGCGACTCACATACTTCGACACATGGTGCTTTTGGCGCACTTGCTTTTGGAATTGGCACCAGCGAAGTAGAACATGTACTGGCTACTCAAACTTTGCCATTACAACGACCAAAGACCATGGCCATTAACGTAAACGGAAAGTTAAAGCCTGGCGTAACTAGCAAGGACATCATCTTGGCCATCATCGCCAAGATCGGCACCGGTGGTGGTCAGGGATATGTAATTGAATATCGCGGCGAAGCTATCCGTGAACTTTCAATGGAAGCTCGCATGACCGTTTGCAACATGTCTATCGAAGCCGGTGCTCGCGCTGGCTTGATCGCACCAGATGAGACAACTTTTGCTTACATCAAGGGCAAGCCACATGCACCTGAAGATTTCGATGCCGCAGTTTCATATTGGAAAACACTTTTTACTGATGCTGATGCTAAGTACGATGTTGAAGTAGATCTAGATGCTGATGAACTTGAGCCATTTGTAACTTGGGGAACTAACCCAGGTCAAGGAGTCTTCCTAAATGGCAATGTGCCAAACCCAGCCGAGATTGCAGATGCTGAAGAGCGTGGCGCAGCTGAACGAGCCCTGGTTTATATGGGTTTAACAGCAGGTCAACCAATGAAGAGCGTGGCCATCGATACTGTTTTCTTGGGCTCTTGTACTAATGGTCGCATTGAAGATCTGCGTGCCGCTGCTGAAATTCTTAAAGGTAAAAAGATTTCAACTTCACTTCGCATGTTAGTTGTGCCAGGTAGTGCTCGCGTTCGCTTGCAGGCAGAAGCTGAAGGTCTAGATAAAGTCTTTATTGATTCCGGTGCTGAATGGCGCAACGCTGGTTGCTCAATGTGTCTGGGTATGAATCCAGATCAATTGAAACCTGAAGAGCGTTCAGCTTCTACTTCGAATCGTAATTTCGAAGGTCGCCAAGGCAAGGGTGGTCGCACCCACTTAGTTAGCCCATTAGTTGCAGCAGCTACCGCACTTCGCGGAACTCTTTCATCGCCTGCGGATCTGTAAGGAGAAATAACATGGAAAAATTTGTAACTCATGTTGGAACTGGTGTTCCACTACGTCGCAGCAACGTTGATACCGATCAGATCATTCCGGCGGTTTACTTAAAGCGTGTTACTCGTAGCGGCTTCGAAGATGGGCTATTTGCCGCTTGGCGCAGTGACCCTGATTTCGTATTAAATCAACCAGAGTTTAAGAGCGGCACCGTTTTAGTAGCTGGCGCTGACTTTGGTACTGGATCATCTCGCGAGCATGCGGTCTGGGCGCTGCAGAACTATGGCTTTAAAGTTGTTATCTCTTCACGCTTTGCCGATATTTTTCGGGGCAACTCGCAAAAAGGTGGTCTGCTGACAATTCTGCTTAGCCAGAGTGAAGTAGAAGATCTTTGGGTGGCAATCGAAGCTAATCCGGCCTTGGCAATCACCGTTAACTTAGAAGCCAAGACGGTGTCCTACGGTGATCAAAGCATCGCATTTGAGATCGATGATTATGTGCGCTGGCGCTTAATGGAAGGTCTTGATGACATCGGTTTAACGCTGGGAAATAGCGATTCGATCGATGCTTTCGAGGCTAAGCGTGCCGCTCACAAACCAAAGACGTTGCCAATTCGCGCCTAAAAGGGGCTAAATACGCTGGTTTTGACGCTCAAATCGCTGCGGGTGAGAGAGATCTTTCAAAACTCTAAAGTTCTAATACAGAGTTTTTTACGCATAATTAATGGGTTTTTCGCGTTTTCTTAGAAAAATTATTTTCGCGACACGCCTCATTGATGTTGGACTCACCCCATTGTTCTGCGTAACTTTGCGAGTGCGTTAGGCAATTGCTTAACTTTTAGCGTAAATAAGGGGATTTTAAATGAA
>Ga0208485_1000044_pt1 | contig 38261 bp, 46 predicted proteins | sample LakMenEpi27Jul12_FD_150707 | JGI IMG/M metagenome (GOLD analysis project Ga0208485, IMG submission 150707) | Freshwater microbial communities from Lake Mendota, WI - 17JUL2012 deep hole epilimnion (SPAdes) | ecosystem: Environmental > Aquatic > Freshwater > Lentic | place: Lake Mendota, Madison... | reverse complement strand
TCTTTTGTTTGTAGTATTTTTTCGGTTCTTAAATAAGTTATTATCCATTTTTGATTTTTAGGACAGTCTTTTAATAGATTATTAAATATTTTTAATATTTGTTGGCTTTCTCGTTCCATATAATCCCTATCTGGTAATATATTTCCAATTTTCAAGTCGTTGTTACCATAAAAAAATGCTGTGAAATAATCCAAGATGTGATAACCATCATTCTCAAAACTAATTTCTCTTTTAAAAACAAATTCTATAGGTGTGTTTTTATATTCACAAGTTATTATGCCCTCATCCCCATCAATAAAATATTTTCGATCCGTGGTGTTATGACATAACGTATAAAATATTTGTTTTTGGTATGGGTGATGAATATATATTTTCACTATCTAAATTATTTTTTTTTCGTAATCATTTAAATTTCCCTTTCTCAATTTACCGTTTTCATTGGAATTGTATATATCTTCATAATAGGTAATAGGTATTTTTAATTCATTTGATATGAACGTTAACTCCTCATTCCATTTTATTATGTTACCATATTCTTTATCATAATTGGGAGTTTTTTCCCAAAGATATGGTTGATTGGATTTAAAACTTTTTTCTTTGTGCATTAAATAAGACCAACTCTCTGCACAATCAGTTAAATTTTTTCTTGATAATAAAACAACTTCATCAAAATTTTTTGTTAATTCAATTAACCAATTAATTCTATTTTCTTCATTCACATAATATGGTAAATGAAATATGATAGTTTTAAGAACAATTTTTTTAAAGTCGGTTAATGGTGGTAATCCAACACTTGGGTTAAATGGTTCAAATTCATATTTAAATTTATTATAAGTGGATAGTCTTCTACCTAATTCGGATGATCCTGTTCTCGGTAATGCAATTATTAATATACTCATATAATACTAAATTTTGCTTTCTTTTTAGAAAACCATATTATCAACACATCTCGTTCTCCAGAGGTTATTTTTTTTACTTCGTGAAATTCATAACCACCATTAAACACAACATAATCTCCTTCATTTGTTAATGATACATCTTTATCATTTATAAACATTTCACCACCAGTAAAGTCAGATGATAATAGGATACTAACTGTCTTATGTGTTGTAAATCTATCTTTATGTTTTCTAGCATAATCATTTTCACCATATATTAATCTATGCATTATATATAAATTATCAATAGGTTCTTCAAATTTATTACAAATAAATTCATTTAACTTTTTATTTTCTAAAGTATATACCCAACTATTATTGGGGAAAAGGGAAACTCCCTCATCTTTTTTAAGTTGTGTTGCAAAATATAATTGAGGATGTGATGCTTTTATGTATGCCAAATCCTCTTCATTCATTATTCGAGTGTTATTTAATTCAGATTTTAAAAAAACTAAATCATCGATTGATAGTTTCATATTAGTTTATTTGTATTATTTTTAAATTCTATAATTGGTTCATCCACATTTAAAAATTTATGTAATTTAAGATAAAAATCATAACAACCTCTTGTACCTGGATGCCAATCTATTACGTCTCCACCCTCATCCGCAATAGAAGTTACTTTTATTAATTCAACAAACTCTTTTGTTTTTTCATAAAAATCATCATTCCACGTCACAAAGATTGGTTCATAATTTTTATAAAAATGTTTTAATTTTTTAATAAATAAAATTTCCGCATCTCTATCTCCATTATACCAACTTTCAGTTTCTTTGACTCTTAAATCTAATAGTTTTTTCGCAAACGATTTATCACTATACCATTCCCAATTTAAATATTTTAAGTTGTGATTTGTATCTCTTGCTCCAAAATATCTTCGTGGGAATCTACCCGGTGCAGTAAAGACTATGACTATTCTATCACCTTCTACATAATTTGGTATATTTCCCGTTTGGTATAATATGGAATTATTATCGGAACCAAATTTTCCCAATTTAATAACATTATAATGGTTAGATAAATAATCCGTCCAATGTATTTCGGGTAAATCCCAATCTACGAAACTATCACCGCAAACGTATATATTATTTTTTTTAGTTAACATTATATAACAGTTTTATTAGATTTTAATTTAGGGTAATTAAAATCAGTCTCGGTCATCCAAATATTTAAAGCGTAACGTATCCCGTTTGTTACTGGTAACACTCCGTGATATGTCTCAGAACCGTTAAATGAAATACAATCTCCCAATTTTAAATCACAAATAGTTAATCCTTTCAATGTTTCAAAATGAAATGGTGGGTCATCTTGTTCAGTTAAAACAAATTGTCCACCCTCAAAACCTTCTGATAAAACTATTACCGTGGTTAATTCACTTGATTTGTCTTTATGTAAATTAAGATATCTACCATCATAATATGATGTCAAACTAATATTAAAGTTTTTTAGGTTGAATGTGTCATAATCAAACCATAAACTAAAATTTTCGTTTTTATAATTGGTTGTTAATAAATCAATTATTTTATTTTTAAAATCTTCATCATATATTCTCCTACAATCCCAAGATTCTGTTGGTTTATAAGAAAATGGTTCTCCATGTTCAAGACAAAATTTAATTATCTCTTTTGCCGAATCCTCATCACAAAAATTATTGTTTATTGTATAATTCATAACAAATACGAATTTTTTGATTTACTATATGTTAATAAATTACCCTGACTTATAAATTCATATAATTCATGAGCAATCAATTTATAGCCATTACTACTTGGATGTTTGCCGGCGGTGGTGTCAACCCAATGGTTATTATCTTCCCACACATCTTTTCTATTTGTGTCGATTAATAAATTAGCCATTGTTTTACTTCTATAACCCCAATATCTATTATCATCAATTAAATGAGTTTTATCAACTAAAACATCGATATTTTTATTAATCATAGTGTCAAACGCATCACAAAAAACATATCTAATTCCCAATTCTTTAAACATAAATTGTAAATGTAGAATATAATTTTGATTAATAACATCGTAGTAGGCATCATTAAACAAATTACTAATATAGTAATCTCTAAAATTTTTTACCGCCCTATTATACTTCGCATTATCTCCATCAACACCGTCGAAAATGTATTTGAAAAGATGTTGTTTACTTTTATATCGTTGACCCCAAATATGAAAATTATTCTCATTTGGAAAAAATGGTAATTGATCTCTTAATGAGGAAGACCACATAATAACAACAAAATCGTCTTGAGTGACGATTTCATTTTTTAATTGATAAGAAATTGAATTGAATATTGCATTGTTAGAAAATGCACCTACTCCATTATTTTTAACTTCGCAATTGAGTAATTCCGATAAATGTTTTGGCCAACAATATTTTTGTCTTATGTTAGTTCTTTCTTCAGGAATTTCTGTTGTTAATTCTTCCTCAACATTGCCCCCAACACCTTCAGTCCAACTATCCCCATATGTAAATAACTTCATAAAACATTGTCTTATTCCCCCAAGTGTTTAACCTTAATTGCCGTCACAACCGCTTGAAATGCGGTTGCCACTTTTGTTTTTAATTCACTTGAAATTGGTGCAACAACCGTTTTAATTGTTTGTGCCGGTCTTTCTACTCTTACTTTTACTGCCATTTTAAAATGTGTTTATGTTATTTTATTTTATTTTATTATAATTTAGGTGGAGGGCCTCCCTGACAAGTTGGGCAGGTATTATCGTAACACCAATTACCACAAAAACTATTACTACACCAACAACTATTGTGCATCACACTAAATAATCCATCTCCAACATCCACTAAGAATAAATCAGAGGGTGCAAAATCTAAAGAATATATTGTTTTAGATTCAAACACCATTTGTAAATTGGTAATTGCTATTTTTGTTAATTCAGTTGTATTTGAATCAGTTACAACTATTTTATCACCAATGTAAAAATTATTTGCTCGTTCAAATCTCGTTTCGGTTGAGTCTTTTTCTTCAATATAAAAAGTGGATCCGGGTGCTTCTGTCCAAGTACGACCATCTGCTAATGTTATTTGAATCATTATTGTTTGTACTGACGCGGATACCATTCCAATTAATTCAGATTGCATCTGTACCAACGTATCGTTTGATTGTTGTAATGTACTATCCCAACCATATGTGAAAATCTCACCTGTAAAAGCTGCCGCTTCATTTTGATTTGAATCAATAAAATTAATGGAACGAATGTAATCACCTAATTGTACAGTATCCACATCGACCAATGTTCCATCAAATTTTAAAATAACACTATCATCATCAGTGTGGTAATCGTTAGTCTTACTTATACCTATTTCTTTTGTAATGTATTTATATCTACTTTTTTGATTTAATTTATTTGTCCCCTCCAGATATTCTGTGGGAGTAAATGAAATAGGAATTATTGATGATTGGGTGTAACCACCCATATTAATAACATCCAGATTTGGACCATAAATAATATCAATACTTCGTATAATTGAATACCTACCTTCTACTAAATTGTCTTCTGAAAAGATAAACTCTTGAACTAAATATTCCGTTTCAACGGAATTTGTAACATTGAGTAATTCGGTAGTATTTGAAACTCTATATAATGCGGGATATTGTGTTTGGTCATATTGAGGGTATCGATATTTTATCAGTACATTTGGATTTTCAATATCAGTATAATCAACCAAATCTAATGTGTTCAAATTTAATGTATTAGATGTGAAATATGTTTTTGGAATGTACTCAGACCCACTCATTAAATTGAAAAATTCAAATTTATCAGCACAATACGTTTCATCAATTAACGCCGTAGTATCATACGACTGTCTTAAAATAAATTTATTAGACGCATCTTCTATATATGGAACGGTAACCGAATTTTGGGGTACGATGTATTCCGTATAAGATATGCCCGTTTCTTCACACTTAGTCTGTAGTATTTGTCTAAATTTATTTGGTTCTACGTTTGGTTTAAACGCGTCAAATTCTGTCCATATATAGTGAAATTCAGTAATACCATTACTGATTAACATGTTAAATAACGGGGTATAATCCAGTAAATCTGCACCTTGATTATAGATGGTGGTATTTGTATTTATTTCTAAAAACTTAACCGATTCGTTTTTTTGTAGAAAATCACTACCAATTATTGTTGCTTTCATAAATATTTTTTTCTTTCTTATTGATAAATATAGTCAATTAGTCTTTAATTATAAACTATTATTCAAAATTTTTTTATATATGTATATACATTATATTAATGTATTTTCGTTTTTATCCTCGGATGGTTCTAAATAAGAGGAATCTACTGAATCCCATTTTTTTAAAGGGCATGGGTTATAATTTGGTGAAAATACTTTTTTATTTAAGGGACATCCGCATTTTCCACAAAGTGCACTCCATTTTAAACCCTTTATCACCTCTTTTCTAAATTCACATTCCAAACAAATTTCAAGTCTTAGTTTTGCTAATTCCTCTTGTTTAGATGTGGGTTTAAATGAAATTTTCCAAGCGTCAAATATTTCTTTATAATTAATAGTGGGTATTTTAATCATATTATATTAATGTTTTAATATTTTTTTGATTATCGTAATAATCATAAATATCGTTATATTTTTTTATAAAGTTATCGTCTAATTTTAAATTACATTCAAAATTCTGACTTCCATTAGACCTTTCCATCTTAAATGGTTTACCAACCTTATTAGTAACCCATTCTTCCAATTCTTCAAATTTTCCAAATTCAAACCATTTTATTTTTGGGTAATTATTATGCCAATATGATACTGGTCTTATTAAAAGACGTAACATGGTCTTAATGTCTCTATTGTAATATGGTATTGAATTTTTAATATATTTTTCAATTTTATTCCTTTCTATAAATTCATTTATTATCATTTCCTCATTTGACACTAAATCAGAATAATTATAAAATAAAATATCATTTATATCTATTTTTTTTATTATATTAGACAGTTCAATATTACCCTCTATATGTAACATGCGAATTATGTGTTTCCATATTGATAAAAATCTTTCATGTTCATCTCGTTTAACTGATATAATTTCATATTGATTTCCAAATTTTGACAATAAAGAATTTACTGTTTCATGAACATGTGGTATAATTTCTGCAATGTGTTCATTACTTAAATTTAAATCAATTGGGGTGGGGTAGTTATCTATAAATTGTTGTGCATAATGTTCTAATTTAAATCCACTTCGTAGACATGATATATGAAAAGAAGTAGATGCACATCTTGGTAAACTTATATATAAAAATTTATTATCTACTAACATTATATTAATGATTTTTGTGGGCTTTTTGATTTTGCAGCAAAATTAAAATTTAGGATAAATCTATCTCCATCAGATGGATAATTTCCATGATGTGCCAGTTTGCCATCAAATATAACACACCTACCCATTTTAGGAGATACTTTAGTTAATAAAGAATATGAATTAAAGTCTACACCATTAAAATTTTTTTGATATGTTTCCGCATTATTTCCATTAATATTATTATAAATGCAAGTATCTCCAGTTGAATTGTTGATGTAATATACCATTGCAATGTGATTTCTACCGTCATCACAATGTAATAAATCCATTTGGTTATAATCTCCGATAGGTGTGGTCCAATTAATTTTCCATCTATAATTTTTAATAAATTCTAAATTTAAATTTTTCGCAACAACCAATTGCATATTATCAATTATATGATTAATTTCTTCATTTTTACAATTTGATTTTGGGTGGACCTTTGCTGGAAATTTATGTGTTTCAAGTTTTCCCCCATAATATCCTGTAACATTTTCCATCGATACCCATTCTATATTACTACTTTTTACATAATCGTTTAGAATTTTTTGTTCTTCGGTTGATATTATATCATCAAATACATGGTAATTTTTTATCATAGTACACTTTTTTCTTTTTTAATATATTCAAATCCAACATTTCCTGCAATTACTATTCTATCAACAGTAGATTTTGGCGCATTATTTGGTGCGTGTGGCATAAAACCCGGCATTATAATTAAATCATCTTCTTCCGGTCTAATCCAATATTCATTATCATTCTGTCCTTTAAAATATAATACCCCATCTTCACCTTCCATTATATCGGGCATTTGAATATAATAAACATACGTATAATGTGGATAGAATTTTTTATTATTTTTATTAATTTCAGTGTGAGTATGATACTTATCAATTCCTTTTAAATCATTATGTTTAAAATGAATCTGAATAGGATCTTTTGACCTAACTATATTCACCCACACGTCCGTATTAATCTTATTATAAGTTGTGTTATGTTCGTTAAATAATTCTTTACAATAATTTATACCATTTTGCATTATTTTATCTATCTCATTTTTTATGTTGACATCGCCTATAAAATTTATGTCATTGTTCCAAACTTGTGTATATCCGTACCCGTCTGTATTATTTTCAGGCATAGATTTAATTAATTCATACGATTCTTTTAATAGTTTTGATTTATTCCTCACTAAATTTAATTTACATTTCCAAATAAAGGTAGTATCATCAAAATAAATTTTTTCAATCATAATATTGTTTTTTCTTTCTTTAAAAAATTATTATAAAATATGTGTTTATATTGATTTTTATTAAATGTCAAATAAGAAACATCAATATCTAATGTGTCAAAAATTGAATTTTTAGTATGAAACGTTTTATATATTTTTTCTAAATCGTTTGGTATTTCTTTGTTCATGTAAGTTTCCCAAAATTTACTATCACTTCTTGAACAATTATAATGGTGGCGTATAAATAACATATTTTGATGATTGAATTTGAATACTTTACGATTGTATTCATCTCTTTCTGAGTAATCAAAAATGTTTTTAGGTAATTGTTGTAGTTGAAATATTATTGTCATTATTGAAGTTGCCTCCAATGGTTCTAAGAACCCGCTGGATAATCCAATGGCTACACAATTTTGTACCCATACATCTTCATAACATCCGGCATTAAATTTAATTTTCTTATTTATTTGTATATCCCTACCTTTATGTAATCTTATAATTTCATTTTTAATAAATTCATCATCAATCATTGTATCATTATATAGATACCCACAACCCCATCTATTTTGTAAAGGTATTTTCCACATCCAACCCCAATCGATAGCTTCTGCTATTGTTCTTTGTTTGATGTCTATATTTTGTTCATTTATAAAAAAGGGTAATGCGGAGTTTACTAATAATTCATCTTCATATGAATTCCATTTTGATTTGTATAGTTTACCAATAATCATTCTATAAAAACCAGAACAATCAATAACAAAATCGGTATCAATTTGTAATCCATTTTTTAGTATTATTTTATTTAACTCATCATCAACTAACACAAAATCTAAAATTTCGGAATCAATATAATTTACATCACATTCTATGCTTTTATTTTTTAAGTAATCGGCAAATAATCGAGCATCAAAATGATATGAATATCCCTCATTCTCCAACCCATCATAATTAAAACCGTGTACAAAAGAATGTTCTTTATTATTATTCCATTTATCGAATATTATTCCATATTTTTTTGTACCATTTACTTTTGTTAAAAATTCCTCTTCGTTAAAACCAAACTCCTCAATTAATGTTGAATATAGATTTGGTGTACCACCTTCACCCGCACCCAATATTCCAATTGTTGTACTTTCAATCAATGTGATGTTACAGTTGACGTGTTTCTTTTTCAGATAATATGCGGATAACCAACCGGCTGTGCCACCCCCAACAATTACTATATTTTTCATATTATATTAAATTTTGTTTATATGAATTGGTTTTAACTAATGACACCCAGTTCACTAACGAATATCTAATACCATGGATGATTGGGGTTACCCTGTGAAGTAATCCCGAATTAAAAACATATAATGTTCCAATTTTATTTTCTATTTGAACCAACTCTTTTTTTGAATTTTTAATTTCTAATATACCACCTGAATAGGTATCATTTAGTTGAATTACTATTGATGCGTATCTGTCTCTATATATGGTAGAATTACTATCTGTGTGCCAATCAAAGTATTGATTTTCTTTATATTCTGTAAATTGAAAATCTCCTAAACCAGTAACTTCCGCCCCGTTTATATTAAAAGTTTCTCTTAACTTATTAGTTAATCTTTCATTTAAAAACCCTAAATCGGAAATCCATCCTATTGACGATTTTCTACTTTTGTCAGAATCGGTACCATAGACTTTGGCTGGTGATAATGTCAAATCACTTTTACATTTATTCAAAATAAAATTACATTCATCTTTTGATAAGAAATTTTCAATTACCTCGATGTGATTATACATTTTTTTTATCTTTTAATCCAAATTTAATCCATCTATACCAAATCCTTTCATGAATATAGTATTGAATGGGTTTATAAACTAATTCAGCAACACCAAAGGCCGCTCCGACCTTAACCGAACCACTTATCCACCACATTATACCAAATCCAATTAAGGTAGATATGATACGGTACGATATTGTTTTAGCTATGTGTCGTTTACGTTCTACTATCATTATCCTTTATTTTCATCGTAAGTAACTGTTCCGTCTGGTTTCATGTGGCCAGTTCTAATTGCGGTACCACTAATAACCGCAACATCTGATGGTGGTTCGTGATAGATTACATCATAACCCACACCCCGACCGTAATTAATACTTTCAATATCGGGAATAATTGATATTAATATCTTATCGAATTTATCCTTAAAAAAAGGTTCATTAGATAGTTCTAATAAAATTTGTTGTGCGGTTTTAGGATTGTTTTCATCTTGTTCAACATCTCTAATTGCCACCCAAACATTTTTACCTTTCTCTAATTGTTGGTTAATTAACCATTCATGTCCTTTATGCCAATTTTGCCATCTACCCACATACAACGCGTACTTTTTACTCATATATCTAATTTTTTTGTTAATTCAATAAACGAATCTACCTCCAATCTATCTGTTGTATCAATTTCAATGAAATCGTCAGTTGGGGCTTCGTAATTGGTTACATGAAAATCATTTCTACCTCTATCGTCAGTGGTATGAACATAAATCTCATAAACTTCGTTATTTTCTTTAAATTGTTCTCTTTGGTCTCTATATGGTGATACAAGTGATACGACAACATCATATCCCTTTTCACTCATAAAACGAGCAATGTCCTGAGCTCTCTCAATATTTTTTCTTCTACCCGTTTCGGAGTAGTCTTTGTTTTGAAAGATATCTCTTAAATCATCACCGTCAATGTGAATGACCTTGTTTGAATGTGAAATATACGACTCTAAATGTTTTGCTAAAGTCGTTTTTCCTGCTGCGGGTTGTCCGGTAAACCAATATATCATAATACCATTAATATACCTAACTTTTATGAAAAAGTCAAATATTAATGGTTATAAATAAATGGGTCTCTTTTACGTAACTCTTCTAATTTCTTTTTGAATCTTTTTTTCTTTTTGTACGATTCAATCTTGTCTAAAATCCACTTAAATAACTTTTTCATATGTTTTGTTTTAATATTTTATTTATATAATACATGATTACCAATAACTAATAAATCCATTTCGGTATCAAAGAATGTATCTATTGCGTCTTTTGGTGTTAATACCATTGTTTTATCTTTCACGTTAAACGATGTGTTAAGAAGTATTGGGTATCCGCTTACCAATTCAAACTCTTCTAATAGTTTGTGTATTAATGTGTTTTTATATACAGTTTGGACTCTAGCCGAACCATCTACGTGTGTTACCGCTTTTAAGATATCCCTGAACTGTGGTTTAACCTGTACAACTTGGTTCATATAAGGTACATCGTCGGTCATTTCAAAAAAATCATGTTGTTTCTCTTTTGTCACCATTGGTGCAAATGGTCTAAACCCTTCTCTTTTCTTAATCACTTTATTAATCCTATCTTTCATATTTGGAAGTGTTGGATTTGCTAATATTGATCTATTACCCAATGCCCTTGACCCAAATTCAATGTGTCCACTAAACCAACCCACAACACTACCTTCATTAATCTTCTTCGCAACATATCTCAGTAAACCCTTCTCAGTTGTAAAGTTTTTATACTTCAACCCTTTAATTGATTTTTGAATATCGTCGTAAAAGTATTCTGGTCCTAAAAATGGATTTCTTGTTATTTTATTTTTTAATTTTCTTTCTTTTACTAAGTAATGTGCAACCGCACCTATTGCCGAACCCGCATCCGATGGTGCCGGTGGTATCCATAGATGTTGAAAGGAACTATTACCCACAATTTTACCATTCGCGGTCCCATTATAGGCGCAACCTCCACTTAAACAAAGATTGGTTCGTTCACTAATAATTGATATTGTTTTCAATACTTCAAATAAAATCTCCTCATACACTTTTTGTACTGACGCGGCCAAATCTTGGTGAATCGATTCGATACTATCTTCGGGTAATCTTTGTTCAACACCAAGTAATTCCGATAATTTTTCATTAAACATTACTTTGTCGGACTTATTCCAACAAAACACATCTAAATTACATTCTAATTTACTATTTTTATATGTTATTAATTTTCTAACAACATCTAAGTAAGTGTTTGGATTACCGTAAGATGCTAACCCCATCATTTTGTATTCACCTTCGTTTGGTCTGAATCCTAAGAAGGATGTCATTGCCGAATAATATAAACCAATTGAGTGTGGGTATTTTGCGAGAGATGCGTATTCAATACCACGTTCATTCCCTAATCCAACAGACATGGTATCGGTTTCACCAACACCATCTATGGATAGACAAGTCGCCTCTTGAAAATGTGACGTGTAAAATGAATAGTATATATGTGCTTCGTGATGTGTTGAATAGAAAACATTTGGTGAAATTTTTCTTAATCTTTCATCGACTTCCTTTGCGATGTTACGAATTTTTAAATAAGACTTTAACGAATAAATTGGATTCTTAAACCATTGTGGTTTAATGTTATTCATTACTCTTTCGTATTTTAATTTTGGGTCTTCGTAATAACAAACCGCTTGTAAATTTTTATCGGTAATCTTAAATTGTTTATAGATATACTCTAAAGTCTTTTCAGGAAAAGAACTATCATGTTTAATTCCTGTAAATTTTTCTTCTTCGCAAGCAAAAATCAACTGATTGTCTCTAAATAAACAAACAGAAGAATCGTGATAAAATGCCGATATTCCTATTATATACATTACTTATTTTTTATATAAAACCTTTTTTAATTGTTCAGGTCCTATGTGTCTTATTGGGTTATGAACTCCTAAAGGGTTTGGTGAAAATACATCCTCCATGCTAAACTTCATTGCGGTTTCAATATCCGCAACTCCATTCCCCTCCATATACTTCATAAAATAAATATCCTCTAGTTCTTTTCTATCAGATAATGTAATATTATCATTAATAAGTGGCCATTTATAATTCTTCATATGTACTTTAAATATAAAGAACCAACCAATAATAATAAAGTAAAATTTATATCTTTTCGAAATATTCTCCTATCATAAACTTGGCCTTCATGTTAATTGAACCTTGTTCATTTGGAACAAATTTAATGGGGTCCACTAAACGAAAATCAACCGATACTCTCGTGGACATAGATTCGTTTGGTTTATTACCATGTCTTAGGTTTGCACCACTAAAAACCAATATTTCACCATAGTTTACTTTATATGGTTTGTAATCACCTTTATCTTCTTGAGATTCCATCCAAATGGTATTGTATTCATTTGTATCAACAAACGGCACCCAAAAATTAACTTCAGACGCACCGTGATTATATGATTTATCTTTATGCCATTCACCAACAGCCAAATTTCCGTTTGCTAATTGAACTCTAAATGTAGGGATTACTTGATATATAATTTGACTGTAACCAAATCTTTCTTTGAGTTCTTTGATTAACTCCAAATAAAAAGGTAAAAAATCGTTCTTATACTTTTCGTAGTACTTTTTGTGCCATTCTGTTGATTGGTCTTTTTCTCTAACTAATAAATCGTAATGTTTTAACAAATGTAAATTTTCTAATGATTTTGTTTCTATATCCCAAACTTCTAACATTTGTGAAACAATTCGTCTAAACGGATACTTTTCCGTGTCATATGTAATTTTATATGGTGTATTCAGGTACATTTTTTTCAAAAATTTGTTTCAATAATTTAGTTTCTATTTTAATTGGGTTGTGTATTCCCATAGGATTAGGACAGTAGTCATCTTCCATTGCAAATTTTCTAGCACTTTCAATATCTGCCAATCCATTTCCATTTGTATATTTTGAAAAATAGATGTCTTCCCACATATCTAAATCTGATTTATATTTTTCTGTTATTTCAATCATTTTGTCCCTTGTTCTTAAAGATAAACCTCCATTACCAACAAAACAACCCTCTTTTGGTTTTTTCCATGGTGCACCTATATAATCCCATTTTAAAAATTCTTCAATACCACTTTTTAATAACATAGAATCATTCTGAAATATTAAAATTTTTTTTCCTTTAGACTTTTTCCAAAAATCGGTTTTTTTCAAAATTTCGGTATGTGTTTGTCTATCTTTAAAATTTGGAATGTTTAAATTTTCATAAACAATGTTGTTAAAATCCTTTAATAATTCTTTTAAAAAATATTCATTTTCATTACCATGAAATATTTGTAAACCCCATTTTATACCCAAATTATTTTTATTTAAAAAATATAAATGATTTTTTATAATGGGTAATAATTCTGTTAAAGGTCTTAAATCAAACAAAGAAGCATAGTAGTCAGAATCCTCAGGTATTTCTGGTATATAGTTTTGTAATTTTTCTTCAAAAAAATTTAAATAATTTTTAAATAAATTTTGATTGTCTTTTTTATAAATTAATTCTTCACTCATAATTTATCAAATATATTATCATGTATGTAATTTCCAATAACTTTATAACCTAATAAATTTGGGTGGTAGTCTCCTTCATAAAAGTTCTTCTCATCGTTCCACACACTTCTGCTCCCGTACTCCCAAACGCCAATATCATTTTTTATTTCATATTCTCGTAATATATCGGAGACACATCCATCAGGATTAATGAAGTAGTCCGGTAATTTACCGGTATCAAAGTGTTCTTCTTTAAATGTAGGAAAAAATGAGTTAAAATAAAAATGGTTTAGTCCTTTTAACTCTTGTTCCATTTGTTCATAGATTTCCACCACATTGTATGTGTCACCTGTGTAACGATATGGATAAGATAGCATAACAATGATAATGTCATCTTTATTTAAGTGTCCATCTTTTTTAACACTTTTAATTTCATTTAAGATAAATTCATTACCGAATCCACAAACACCTAAATTAATATAAAGACATTCTAATTTATCGGCAACCCATCTTGGCCAAGAGTTCATATCCCTTAATTTTTGAATAAACGTATTTGGAAATGGTATTTCCTTATATTGTACATCTTCCTCAATACCATGACCCGCGGTCCAACTATCACCGAATGTAATTAATCTCATTTATTTAATATTTTACTTCTCTCTTTTAAATTTATATAGAATAGTTCCGCCTGTACTTTATGACCCCATTCACCCAAATGTCCGTCGGTAATTAGTCCGTCGGTTTCATCAATTATCTTACCCATTTGCTTTCCATTATATTGTGACGAATGAGTTAGATACCATAATAAATTGTGTTTATCCACAATATGGGGGTTATTTAAAATTTCTTCATCGTCAACCACGATTAATCCATCTTCCCATCTATTTTTGGTGTAATAGTCAAATATTCTTTCATCACTTGTCCAATGATACGATTCTGCACCGATATTTTTAACGTATTTGTTAATGAAATAAATCCAATTATATACTTCCTTACCCCATAAAGGGTTTGTTCTATTTACCTGTATCTCTTCGACGGTTTTTTTAGATAACCCTAAATCATTATATTCCGCACCAAAAGGTAGAACTTGATTAAAGATATCATTTACATTATTAACCGCTATAAATCTACCTAAATGAGTCCACCCAAAAATAAGAATATCACCCTTTTTAATAAAATCACAAACCTCAATGAATTGATTAAGTATCCCATAATTTGATGACCCACCAAATGCACAATTCATTGGTTCGTACCCAATTTTATTTGCCAATACGGTTGTCCAAGTATCTGGAAAATTGTTTCCTCTAAATTTATAATACCTGTCAAAATTATTTTCAAATGGTGGATGTATTCCTCCTATCGGATCATATTCTGCCGTGAAGCTACACCCAAATGCCCATAATCTATTTTTTAATTTCATTGTAAAAAATTTCTGCTTGTTTATTGTGTCCTTGTAATCCAAAATGTGAATCACCCACAACATTATTTGTTTCTTGTGACATACTTAAACATCCCACATCTCTCAAATAATGTATTAAAGATTGTTTACTTTCTGAACACAAATAATTTTTACTTTTCTTGTGGTCATCGTTTTCTATATAAATTAACCTATCTTCTTCACTTGACCAAAAATATATTTGATACCCTTTGTTTTTACTTAACGTATCCATTGCTCTCTCCCATCCGTAAATTTCACCGGCCCAAATATCAATACCGTTATAAATTTCTCTTCTATTTTTTACCATCTCATCTAAAGTAGATTTAGACATGTTCTCATAGTCTCTGGTATTATTGGGGTGTATGTTTATTACTTTATTATTTTGAGATATTCTAAACTTATCAATCAGTCCCCAACCAACGATAACAATATCGTTTGGTTGTATTAAATGGCATGAATCACAATAATCTTGAAATATCTGGTAATTTGAACTTCCTCCTTTTGCCAAATTTTTAATCTGACATCCTAATTTTTCTGCTAGGACTGTTCCCCACACGGGTATGTGGTTTATACCCACGATTTCCATATAAGTTTTATGATTTTGATGTAAATTATTATAATCAAAATCCGAACTAAAACTATCTCCAAATATCCAAAGTGTATTCATTATTGTAAATTTCTATATCTAATTATTTCATTATAAAAGATTTCGCCCATAACTTTATGTCCCTTTTCCCCATAATGTTGTTGATCTGTGACTTTACCATTTGTCTCATCATATATTGTCTCGGCACCATATTTCCTTCTCAGATATTGTGTCATGTCGATGTTAGCCTCAGGAAAAAGATATTTTCTTTTACTCTTAAATTCATTGGACTCTTTGTTTATTATATCATCATCCGCAGACCAAAAATAAATTTCACAACCTAATGAATTACAAAATTCCTCGATAAAATTTTGAAATGAGTAAATCTCTTCAATGAAAGGTCTTTCATCTCTATTGACCTGTATTTGAACCGTGGTATCATAACTTAATATTGTATTGGCTTCTTTATCGTGTGCCGGTAACACTGTCGGGAAGTGTCCATTTTGACAAACCCTAAATCTTTGTAATCTTGTCCATTCAAAAATAACCACATCCCCCTTTTCAATTAAGTGACAATTATTACAAAATGAGTCAAAAATTTTATAAACCGAGGAACCGGGGTAACCTAAATTTTTTTCTTCTAAATTTAATTTATCCGCCAGTATTGTTGCCCATAATTTAGGTTCGCTACCGTTTCTCCACTCCTTATAGTTTATCATTTGATTTACCGCACCCAAATAAGGAGTAAAATTATACTCTGAGGTAAAACTACATCCAAATGTCCAAAGTTTATTCATTTAATAATTTTAAAATTTTATTATATATTATTTTATTACCAATTTCATTTAGGTGATTCATATTCCCCCTATTCTCCAAAAACACATCTTCCAATTGAATTGAATCCTTATTAAAGGAATTAAAGAATGTCATGTTTATAGCATCTGGACATAATTCTTTAATTTCTTTTAATATTAGATTATGTACAAATACAGCATACTCGGCATGAAAATAATTTTCATATAAATCGACAATACATTTAACTTCAGGATTATTAACATGTTCTTTAATATCGGAATAAATAAAGTCACAATTATAATGTAATGTGTCTTTAGAGTGAATCGGGTGAGTTTCAACCGGTATCCTATAAGCACTTGTATGTGAAATGATTACCTTGTCAAAATCTGTGATTTTTTGTTTACCCAATTGTTGGTATATCTTATACTCGGAAACTCCCGCCTCAGCAACATTCGTAACATTAAAATCATCACATAACATATTAACCCAACCGACCCCGTTGTATTTTTTTGTCCAATCAGCCGCAAAACTATCACCACATATTAATATGTTCTTTTTCATTATATTAGATTTTCAAAATAAAGGTAATCCTGATTTACGACTTTAAGAACTTCAATAACTTTTTGTTTGTTACTTTCAAACCTATCTTTATTATTTTTAAAAAACTCTACTATTTTTTCTTTATTGTTATTTAATCTAGCAATTTCTGCAATTAATTTTATTAATCTTGTTTTTTGATCCGGTTCGTCATCATAACTATGATTTATAATATCGTCATAAAAATCAAAACCATATTTTTCTTTTAAGGTCTTAATGTGTCCATGAGTTGATAATATTAAAGGTATTTGATAGTAGTAAAAGGGTCTAAATGATTTTTCGGAAACATGAATATTATTATTTTCATCTTTAAACATGGACTCTGTTATAATATTCACATATGAACTTAAATAAGTTTCCATATGTTCTGGTACTTGTTGCCAATTTGGTAGTGAATCTTTGTTTATATTATTAAATCTTGTAAACCACCCTTTGTCTTCCTCAAAGTCACTTCTTTTTATATCAATTTTACTAAAATAATCAATTTCACTTTTAATCATTTTTAATTCATTCTTACTGAATGTGGAACGAAGATAGGACTCTTCAAAATTACAATTCCATGACGGCACTAAAGACCAATTTGTGTTTTCTAAAATATTATTCTTTTTAAGTAGACATAATAACGCATAACGATGCGGTTTGGGTGATTTATTAAAACACATAAAAAATTTACCTTTTCTTTCTGTGGTATATTCACATCCACCGACTCTGACTAAAACTTTAGTTGATGAGTGTGGGATGAAATTTAAAGTATACGTGTTAATTTCACTATTGTATTTTTGATTATACTCTTTTATTTTTGAGTTATTATTAATAACAAAGAATTGTTTAGCATTTAAATGATTGTCGTTTATATAATCATTTAAAATTCTAAATCCCTCTTCATTGTCGGGTTCGTGTTCGGTTAAAAAAATTATATTAAAGTTTCGATTGTCTTTAATGAAGTTTTTTAACTTATCACTTATTGGATTTAATTGCACCACAGGTTTACCAAATTCTTTATTTTCAAATAATTCACATAAATCCCCCACTCCGTAGTTTACAACGTAATAAAAATTCTCGTTTGGTACATTTAATACATCATCGAAAGTACATCTCCTTAAATTAAATTTATTTTCAAATTCGGTATCGGTTATGTAGTGGTGAATTAAATAATACGGGTCCTTTAAATTCCTTTGGGGAAAAATATCTATCCAATTTGGTACAGGTTCATCACCTTTCCAATTTTCATAAACTATATTAAAATTCTTTATCATTTTTCATTTTTTTAATTCATCCCAAACCTCTTCAAATATCTTAGTTAAATCTCCATTTATGTCAACTCCACCATATTTCTCATCATAAAGTTTTTTATACCATTTTTGGTTATAATCACATACTTCATTCATTTCACTTCTTATTAATTTCAGTTCTTCAATTGTCTTTTTTGATAATTTAACTAATTCTTCGGTAATCATATTACATCTTTTACCGCTATCAGGTTCGTTATCGTATTCCTCACTAATCCATTTATCAAAAGTTCTGTAACCCATTGATTTTAAAAACTTTAAAGTCCATAAGTTACCAAAAACAATAAATGGATGTCCAACCATAATTGGTTTCCATATTTTTTCTGAAATAAACAATGTTCCCTCATCCACCAAGGTTTCAGTTACCATTGAGATGAATGTTTTTTCATAATCTTCTTTAGTGATATTACAACACATATTAAAAAACAAATCACACCCCTCACTAATAACAAATGGTGCGTTGTTCTTTAAAAAATCAACATGTTCAACATTTGCATCTTCAGGTGTTTTATATACTAACTCACTTAAACTAATTAATCCTCTATTAAATATGTTATGTTTTATTAGGTTTAAAATCAATTGTACTCTATGATGTCTAGGGTTTCTATTATATGTTAAATAAAGATTTTTTTCATTAACCGGTTTAAAATCTATAATTGTATTCTCATTATATTTGTTCCAAGGTTCAAAATATTGTATCGGTCTTCCCTGATATCCTAATTTTTTTTCCTCAACAATTTGTTGACACAATAAATTACCTGAAACATAATAAATTGAGTTTATTGGTAAATCCGCATCGACCCTCCATTTTTCAATTATTTCTAAGTCATAGTTACCTTTAGAACCAGAATAACCTTCGTAAAGGAATAACATGACAATTTTAGACTTACCTTCCCTAACATCTCTAAGATAACTCTCCGATACACAATTAAATCCAATGTCTAAATTGTCACTAAAAAAACTATACGAATACACATTTATGATATATAAATGATTTCTACCAAATATTTCATTATAGGGTACATATTCTATCTTATCTGAATGTTTAGGGGTTATCTGACCCATCATCATCCCCTTATCAAACATTTCACCACTTTCGGTAAAAAGGTTCCATTCCCCCCACATTAGTGGACGACTAAGTCGTTTTAATTCCTTAATGTACCACGTTTTTGATGATCCATTGGGTCTAAAATAATCAAAAATGGTGTCCCACTCCTCTAAACTGCAGATGATTTTATCCATAATATTATTTTAAAATATAAATAAAAAAAACCGAAATAACAATTTGTAATAAAGATTATTTTTTGTATATTTAAAATATGAAAATACTAATCACAGGTGGAGCTGGTTATCTTGGTTCCGTTATTACCGGAAAAATGTTAAATGCCGGTCACGAAGTAGTTGTTTTGGATAAGTTAATATTCAACCAAACATCTTTATTAGTCTACACATCAAATCCTAATTTTAAATTTATTCATGGTGACGTTAGAAATGAGACGTTATTGGGAAAACTTTGTGATGAGGTTGATGTTATAATTCCATTAGCTGCGATTGTGGGGTTTCCCGCTTGTGATGCCGAACCAGAATTGGCCAAGGAAATAAACTTTAAACAAATCTTTAATATCGTTAAATTCACTAAGGGTAAAAATAAGAAAATCTTATACCCTAATACAAACAGTGGTTACGGTATTGGTGTTGGTCAGACTGAGTGTACCGAGGAATCACCGCTCAACCCGATTTCAATATACGGAACAACTAAATGTTCTGCGGAAAATTTCTTAAAATCAAATACCGACGCCATCATTTTTAGATTGGCCACCGTATTTGGTGTGTCTCCAAGAATGAGGACTGACTTATTGGTTAATGACTTTACATATAAAGCAATAACTGACAAATATATCGTTGTTTTCGAAAAGAATTTTAAGAGAAACTTCATTCATATTCAAGACGTTGCAAATGTATTCTTGTTTATGTTGGAAAATTACGAACAATACAAGGGTGAGATTTTTAACGTAGGGTTAAGTACCGCTAATTTAAGTAAACAAGAACTTCTTGAGAAAATTCAATCTCACGTTAAGAACTTTGCGGTGTCGTATAATGACTATTACGAGGACCCTGACAAGAGAGATTACATAGTGTCAAACGCCAAGATTGAATCGACTGGTTGGTCTCCTAAGTGGGATGTTGATATGGGTATTGAAGAATTAATAATGGCATATCAAATGATTGTACCTAAAATGGGTGCGGAGTTTAGAAATGGTTTTCCTTTAGGATACGCAAACAATATGTAATATGAGTAATAAATGGGATGAGTTCATAGAAACTCCATCAAAAAAATTCGGGTACGAAGTACCCATCTTTACACCTTCAATATATAGAGAATATAGGGGTGAAATATTCACAACATTTCATAGTGAAGAACATCCAGTGATGAAACATATTCATTATGAGAAATCAGAAATTAGTATTCACGGTAGATTTTCAAAATCGTACAAAGGTGTATTAAGAGGTTTACACTATGATAATAAAACTTGGAAATTAGTTCAAGCCGCGGTTGGTGATATATATTTAATAGTGTTAGATATGAGGAAAAATTCACCGACGTTTGGAGATTGGGAATCGTTCATGATTACTGAGAAAGAAAGAAATCAAGTACTGGTTCCTCCAGGTTTTGCAAATGGTCATTATGCGTTAACCGACTGTATGTTTCACTATAATTTATTTTATAAAGATGGTTATGTAGATGCAGATGAACAGGGTGTTGTTAAATGGAACGACCCTGAGTATCAGATGGAATGGCCAACAAATAATCCAACATTACAAAAAAGAGACAGATGATTAAAAATTTAGTAGATTCATTACCAATGGTAAACACACCATTGTGGGATAAAGCAGGACTTAAACAATTTGAAAGAAAAATGGCCGACCATTGGGAAGCCGGTAAAGTAAGAGGACCAATACACTTAAGTGGTGGTAACGAAGATGAACTAATTGAAATCTTCAAATATGTTAAAAAAAGTGATTGGGTATTTTCAACTTGGAGATCTCATTATCATGCACTATTGAAAGGGGTTCCTTCTGAATGGGTTGAACAAGAGATATTAGACGGTAGATCAATCACATTAGTAAATAAAGATGAAAAGTTCTACGCTTCCGCCATCGTCGGTGCTATAATACCGATTGCTGTTGGTGTTGCAATGGCAAACAAAAGAGAAGGTAATAATGAAACCGTTTGGTGTTTCGTTGGTGACATGGCATTTGAAACCGGAGGTTTTATGGAAAACTACAAGTATTCTAAAAACTTTAACTTACCAATAAAATTTGTGGTTGAGGATAATGGTGTATCAACTAACACACCAACAGTGGAAACGTGGAAAGTAAAGAGTGAAGTTCCTTCAGATGTTATTTGGTATGATTATAAAAAAGAGTGGCCGCACTACGGGACAGGGAAATGGGTGATTTTTTAAACATTATTGGGGACGATTTAGATGTCATTGATTTTGAACATTATTTTGTAAAAGGTGATGATGTTGAAAGAATGTCATATCTAAAAAAACATTTTGAATATTTTAAATTTAACAAATATAAAGAATGTACCTTACTCGATGCTTACAAAAATCCAAATGAAAAATATTATTATTTCATTTCAAGATTATCCACATTCAGTTTTTTTGAAAATACAATTCCATTTACAGAATCTTTAATAACTGGTTTAAAAACATTAAACAACGTAAACATTATTTTATTAAGTGAACATGAGTCTGTTGATGAAGAAAATTTTATAAAATTAAACGACTTTTTGATTAGATATAATATTAATGGTAATAAGATACACTTAATCAATAATAATTCGCTTTTAAATTTTTATAAATCAAAACACAATAGTGAGATAAATGTTCTATCCACAAAATTTTTACCAATCTTTTATTCAAAATTATTAAATAAACATAAAATAGAATTCTCAACAAATCGTGAATTTTTATTTATGTGTCACAATAAAAGAATGAAATCACACAGGGTTGGTGTTCTTGCATTTCTTAAAAAAACAAATATTATTAATGACGTAGATTGGTCATTCGTTTTCGATTCGGAATCAAGTATAGATTATGATTTATCCTCAACATTAAAAGAAGAAATTGGGGTTATTTTAAAAAATGGTAGTGTAAAAAGTAAATACGAAATTGACCATGTCTTTAAATTTGGTGATCCTGGTGATTACATTTGTGAGGATACGTTTAGTAATGCATATCTTAATATCACAACGGAAACAAATTTTATTACTGAGGATGTACATATAACGGAGAAATCCTTTAAGCCGTTCTTTTTTTATCAAATACCTATATTTTTATCTTCCGCATTTCATGTTAAGAAGTTAAAAGAAATATATGGATTTGATTTATTTGAGGATGTGGTTAATCACAATTATGACAACGAAACTAACTTTAAAAAAAGATTTTCACTTGTTTGTGATGAAATAAATAGAATTTATAATAATAGAGATGAAATTAAAAAATTCATCATAAATAATAAAGAAAGATTTTTAAAAAATAATGAAATCGTTTCAAACATAATAAACGATAAAACCGATTACAATTATTTTGAATCTTTGATGTAAACAAAACTAATATGGGGTATTTTTTTAATGTGATATGTGGTAATTATGATAGAGTAAATGACTCACACTATTACAATGGCATCAAAAAAAATGAGGATGAGAGATTTGAAGAGATAAAATTAATGTTGTCAAGCGTTGGTATTAATAACGTTAGAAAATCTAATTTGGATTCTATTTCGGAAAACCCAAATGAAAATTATTTTTATATACTAAATGGTTTTGAATCGTTTAATATTCTAACACCTGATATTGGGCACGATGAGTTGCCATTGGAAACAAAATTAAGAAACATGTACTGGAACCACGATAACCTTAGAATTATCTTTATCGGTAATCCAGAAATTTTTAATGACGTAACTAAAGTAATAACAAAAATTAATTTACCGACTGAAAGATTTTATCTTTTAAATGAGAAGGAATTAAATAATTCATTTTTTACCAATTTAATCAACATAAAAAAACGAGAAACTCTTAATATTGTTTATGATAAATGGAGCCAAGATTTTGGGGTGTATTTCCCAAATTTATATGAGGAACCAAATAAAAGAAGATATCGTATAGTTATTGGTTTTTTTAGATTTTATAAAATGTTCAATAACATCAAAAATTGCACATTAGATGAAGTTTTTAATAATCCAAATGAAAACTACTATTATTTTATTAACAGTGATAATATCAGTCACCATATTTCAGATGAACAAACAATACCGTTACCTGTTAAAGTTAGAGAATGTTTTTTACAATGCCCCAATTTTAATATCGTACTTTTAAACGAACACGAATATGAAACAAAAAATTTTATTTCACTAATAGATACAATTTGTAAAAACGAAAATTTGGATTCTAAAAGAATCTACATATGGAATAATAATTCAAAATTAAATCAGTATAAACAAGAACTTGCTACAGATTTAAATGTCTGTTCTTTAGATTTTTTAGTCAAATTTATTTGTGACCACATGGTCCAATTCGGAGAACCAAGATTTATACCAGATAAAACTGGTAATTTTTTTATGTGTCACAATAGAAGTCCCAAACCTCACAGATATGGATTACTTGCATTAATGATGAAGAACAATATTTTAAGTGAGGTGGATTGGTCTTTAGTTTATGGTTGGTATAGAAAGAAACAACTTAACTTTAACCCTGACTATTCATTCTATTCACCAATATTCACAAAAGAAGAATGTGACATGTTAAAGTTAGAAATCGATACTCTTAATGATATCGATATAAAGAAAAGTAATTTTGAAAATGAAAAGGGGTGGTTTGACGATACGAGTGATCACGCACAAGTTGATTGGAAAAATATTTATGAGAACAGAACCTTTGAGGGTTCTTACGTTAACATAGTGACTGAATCCTGTTATGAAAGACCCGAAATTCATATCACAGAAAAATCAATGAAACCATTTTATTTTTATCAACTACCTATTTTTGTCTCATCTTATAATCATGTAAAAATGCTAAAAGATAGGTTTGGGTTTGATTTATTTGATGACATTATTAATCACGACTATGATAACGAGCCAGACGATAAGAAAAGGTTTGTACTTGTTTTTAATGAGATTTTAAGATTATTGAAAAATAAAAATCAAGTTATTGAATTTTATAAAAACAACGAGGAGAGATTTATTAACAATAAAAATAAAATAGTAGATATTGATAATTCAAAAAGAGATGAAATCTATTTTAAAAGTTTAATCCATAAAAATGAATAATTTATTTAAAGACGGGTATTATGTTGGTAAAAATGTGGAGTTATTTTCTGAACTGTCGATATTCAAAGATTATTGTTTAAAAACAAATGAATTAGTTAACGATAAGAATGAATTTAGGTATCGTTTTGATTATGAAGACCCAATACCATATGAAATGTTAATTAGTTTAAATGAAATTAGTACGAGGGAACAATTCGTTAGAGATAAGAATTTAAATACATTTCAAAGATGGTGGCAGTATAGTGGTGATAAATTGACACCGATGAAGAATTATTTTAGAAAAGGTATTACCGATTTTATAAATCAAAATTATGGGGACCTTGGTGAATTAGTTCATATGGATAACATAACTCTATTCGAAAATGGTGACTTCATAAATGAACATAAAGATGGTTATAATGAAGGTAGAATTTGTGTTTTTTTAATCTACCTATCGGATTCACAAACATATAATGATGGGGGTGGTAAATTGATTATAAAGAATAACGACATTATTGAAGAAGTATACCCAATTAATGAAAACTTCACTATATTAGATTTTACACAAAACAACGTAACTCATGAGGTTACTACGGTAAAAAATGATTTTAAAAGATTAACATATATAAATTTTATAAGTAAAAAATGAAAAAAATATTAGTAACAGGTTGTAATGGATTAGTTGGTAGATTCTTAGTTGAGAAATTATTAAGACAGCAGATTGATAATCATTATTTTGTGATTGGTGCAGATATTAAAGAATCCAACATAAAATTAAATGACTTATACAATAAAAGATTCACATATGAAAAGGTTGATTTAACAAATGAAACCGATTTAATTAATTTATTTGACAAACACAATCCAGATGTGGTAATCAATGCGTTTGGTATAAAGGGGTCACCTATTAGAGCCAAGACACAGCCGGTTGACTTTTTATATCCGTCATTTAAAATTAACACTGAAATTATTAATCAATGTTCAAAAAGAAATATATGGTTAGTTTTTATGAGTTCAGTTGGTGTTTATTCACCCGCAGAAACATTCATAGAGGACGACGTGTGGAAGACACTACCTTCAGAAAACGATTGGTTCCCTTCTTGGTCTAAGAGAATGGGTGAGATATTATTAGAGGCGTATAAAGTTCAATACGGTTATGATAAGTGGTCAATAATTAGACCCGCCAACATATACGGTGACTATGATGATTTTAGTGGTAACGGTACAGTAATATCGTCTACTGTTAAGAAAATATGGGAAGCTAAAGATAGTATTGAGTGTTGGGGTGATGGTAGTCCAATACGAGATTTTGTATATGGTGGTGACGTTGCTGATGCTTGTATAAAATTATTTGAGGATGGGATAAATGATGTTGTAAATTTTGGTGCAGGTGTGGAGATAACAATCAAATCTATGGTTGAATCCTTGGTAAAAATATCAGGTAAAGACTTATCAATTAATTGGGATTCATCAAAACCCAACGGTGATATAAAAAGACAGATGGATGTTACCAAACAAAAAAGTTACGATTTATTACCTAAAAAGTCTTTTGAGGATGGTTTAAGAAATACATACAATTACTACATTTCTCAATTTAATAATTCAAATCTAAATTTTAAAGTAAGAGATTTAATTGAAACCGGTTATTACTTCGGTAAAATAGAGGAATTAGGTGTTGACATGGATGAATTTAATCAAAATATAATTCCCGTTGTTGACTCGGCAGAAACTAAAGAAGATTATCTATATAGATTTGACTATAGGAATTTTTCTGAGTTTGGGGGTGCGTATGAACCGTCAATTACTAAAGAAGAAATCCCATTAAGAGAAGAATTTGTTAAAAATAATAATTTAGAAATTGTACAAAAATGGTGGGAAAGTATAAAATTTACAGGAGACCTATCTAAATCTAAAGATTACTTTAAAAAAATAGTAGAGGATTATGTAACTAAAATCTATCCAGAGTTAAAAGACAATATAGAACATCAAATGGCCTTTACAATTTATGAAGATGGTGATTGTATTACTCCTCATAATGATGGTGAAAATAGAGCAAGAAAATGTGTTATTTTAATTTACCTTTCAGATGAAAAAGATTATATTAATGGTGGAGGTGAGTTGGTTGTTATGGAAGGTGGTGATACTAAATCATTAGTTCCTACAAAGGGTAATTTCTCATTATTAGATTTTACACATAATAATCCAAATCATGCGGTTAATCCTGTTAAAAATGGTTTTAGAAGATTAGCGTTCATTGATTTTATATTCAATAAAAAAGAACTAAAAAAATAGTAATATGATAAATAAAGATTCAAAGATATTAATCACCGGCGGTTCGGGATTAGTTGGTCAAAATTTAACCGCAAGATTAATAAAAGAAGGATATACTAAAATCAGAGTAAACCTACATAAAAGAGGTGTTAGAACAAAACATGAAGGTGTAGAATACACTCAACATGATTTACAAACATATCAAGGTTGTAGAGAGGCAACTGAAGGGGTAAGTGTTGTGTTTCACGCGGCGGCTTCAACATCAAACGCCGTAGATACGGTTGTAGATCCTTTAGCACATGTAACACCGAATGTTGCGATGAATAATTTTTTAATCGACGCATCATGGAGAAATGGTGTGGAACATTATGTATTTATATCATCAAACACAGTGTATCCACCGAAGGGTGATGAACCAGTTGTTGAAACTGATTTCTTATTTGATGAACCGTATCCTGTTTATTTTCCAGTTGGTTGGATGAAACGTTACGCTGAGGTTCAATGTGAACTCTATGCGAAATACTTACCACGAACAATGAAATGTACGGTTATTAGACCAGCAAATTTGTTTGGCCCACATGACAAGTACGATTTCAATAAATGTCACGTGACACCAGCAACAATTCGTAAAGTTGCCGATAAAATGAATCCAATTCCTGTATGGGGAGATGGTAGTGAACTACGTGATTTACTTTACATTGAAGATTTTGTTGAAGCTTTACAGGTTGTTATGGAAAAAGAAACAGAAATGTTTCAAGTATATAACGTTGGGTCAAACGAGGTACACTCTGTAAATGATGTGTTAGGTTTAATGAAACATATTGTGGATTATAATGCTCCAACAGAATACATTCAAGGTAAACCCTCCATGATTCCAACACGTAGAATAGATTCTAATAAAATTAAAGATAATTTAGGTTGGGAATCTAAAACATCGTTAGAAGTTGGTTTAAAAAATGCATACGTGTGGTATATGGAACATAAACACGAATTTAATAACTAATGAAAATAGGTAAAGGATACATAGTCGGGACCGGAAATGAATTTTTTGGTCCTGATTATGAAAACATTTTAGAAAAGGTAAGTAATATCAATTACGTTGATAAAAATTATTGTGTTTTCTATTCAATAGGTAAAGTGGAAAATGTAAATAGGACTGAAATGATGTCCTATGAAATGGCAAACTTAGAGAAAGAAAGATTAATAAGAGAAGAGAAGGATTTAGTACAGATATGGTTATACGATTATTCTTTTGGTGAAAAAACAATAATTAATTATGTATTTCCAACATTGGAAAAGACTTGGGATAAGTATAAACTCATAAAGAATGGTTTTGAATTAGCTCTTTATAATAAAGGATGTTTTATTGAAGATCACAATGATGGTATACATCCTCCAAGAGTTTGTGTGTTAATTTGTTACCTTACTAAAAATTGGGAAAAGGGAATGGGTGGTGAGTTATATATAACCGACTTAGATGGAAATAGAATTGAGGTTGAACCTAAATTTGGTAATATTGCCATACTCAATTTTAAAGAGGCAAATTTACAACATGAAGTTATGGAAATAACTGACGATAAATTATTAAGAACATCGTTGATACAAATAATTAGTGAGAATGGAACGAACTATTAAGGGTATATTATTTGGTGGGTGCTCTTTTACTTGGGGTCAAGGATTATATCATTATTCCAACCTTTCAAATTTACCTGCAACATCGGAAAATCATTCTTTTAATTCAAGAGCAGTAACTGAGGCGATGATTAGACATAAAAATTCGTTACGATTCCCAAGATTGGTGGCCAACAGTTTAAATACATTCGAAGTGTGTAAAGAAGATGTGGGTCAATTACTGGGTAATGGTGGTTCTGAAGATGAAACATTTGATTTTTTTAATTACATCTTCAATATTGAACGTAAATTTTCATATCGAGATTTTAGTCATATCATAATTCAATTGTCCAATCCTTACAGGAATTATTTTGAATTTGAATTGGATAATATAAAATATAAAACAAAAATATTAAATACTCATTTATATAATGGAATTGATGATGATGTTGTAGGAGGTGAAAAATTTGATGAGTATTGTAATTTACATAACTATTCAATTGAAGATATTCAAAATATACATCTTAATAATCAATACAAAAGGTTAAAAGAAAAAGTTATTTTTTATAATACTAAAAACATAGAGGTGAAGATAATTTGTTGGTTTGACGATGTCATCAGTGTCTCAAAAAATGATAATTTTTTTAATGACAAAATAATAAGATTTAAATATAATAATAAAAATTTCGGCACAATAATGAGGTTAATGGAGTCGGATGAAAATATAGTTATTGAGAGTGATTTTAGAAAAAATAAAAATACGACGGTTAGGGATAGACACCCGTCTAAATTGTGTCATGAAATAATCGCAGACTCAATAGTTAAAAATTTAACAAATAAAAAAATATTATGAAAGGTTTATTATTCGGGGGGTGTTCATTTACTTGGGGTCAAGGACTTTACTTTTATTCCGATTTGGTGGATTTAAAATACCCAGAAAGTGAATATGTTTTTAATCAAAAAGAAATAACCGATGCACAGATAAGATTTAAAAATACATTATATTATCCAAGATTAGTTGCGGAACATTTTAATACATTTGAAATAACTAAAAGGGATAATGGTGGGTCCGAAGATAAGACATTTGAATTTTTTGAAAACACATTTAGTTTAGATTTATTGGGTAGTCGAGAAAAAAATCAATACCTCATGTTAAAAAAATATGATTACATTGATTTTGATTATATGATAATCCAATTATCTCATGTTTTTAGAAATGATTTTAATTTTGAATTAGATGAAGTTAACTATAAAACTAATGTTGCGCCCATATTAGAAAATAGAAATGAAAAAAATGAGAAATTTTTTAAATGGTTTGATTTAAATGATTATACATTTGGTGAATGGGAAAAAATACAGATTAAAAAACAATATATTAGACTTAAAAAAGAATTAATGTTTTATGAAGAAAAGGGTATTAAAACAAAAATCTTAAGTTGGGAGAACGACATTGTGAGTTACATTAAAAACGATAATTTCTTGAATGAAAGATTCATTGATTTAACATATAACGGAGTTACTTACCAGTCAATAAAAGATTTACAGGAAAATAATAAAAGCATGGTTATTAAAACCGATTTTGATAGTTTTGGATTAAATCCACCTTTAGACCATCACCCCTCAAAATTGTGTCATCAAGTAATTGCAGAAAACATAATAAAAAATATAGAAAAAGATTTAAAATGAAAGGAATAATATTTGGCGGATGTTCGTTTACTTGGGGTCAGGGTTTATATTTTTATTCTGATTTAGAAAATTTGATATATCCACCCGCTGAAAACGTTTTTAATGGTGAAGATTTAAAATTGTCACATATTAAATTTAGAGAAACTTTATATTACCCAAGATTGGTTGCAAATCATTTCAACACATTTGAAATGTTTAAAAATTCAAATGGTGGGTCTGAGGATGAAACTTTTGAATTTTTCAAATTTGTTTTTGAAGAAAAAAATAGAATCGCCGATCACATCTCATATGAAAAATATAACTACCATGATTTTGATTATATGATAATACAACTATCTCAAATGTGGAGAAATAAATTTTATTATGATAAAAATGACCCGAATAAATTTATAAACGTTCCCCTTCACAATCTTTCTGAACTTGAAAAACGATATCCAGATTTTTTAGAATGGTTTTATAATAGTGATGTGACATTTGATGATTGTAATGAAACAATGATGGAACAACAATTTTTACGACTTAAAAATGAGGTCATGTTTTATGAAGAAAAGGGTATTAAAGTTAGGATTTTATCTTGGCAAAATGAGTTGGTGACACCAATATTAAAAGACCCTTACCTAAGTGAACGTTTTATTAAATTAAAATACAAGAATAAGGAACATAAAACAATTGAAAGTCTACAAAGGGAACATAAAAATATGGTTATTAAGTCAGATTTTGATAACTTTGTAGGAAACCCCCCATTAGATCATCACCCATCTAAATTATGTCACCAAATAATGGCGGAAAATATAATAAATAACATACAAAAAGATTTAAAATGAGTCAACCACAATACACCCCATATAAGGACGCTTTAACCAATTCAATGACTTTCCTTGGTCAACAATCAAACACTGTTTTTATAGGTCAACAAGTCCTTTGGCACGGTAATCCAATGAGTACCACCATTGGTGATGTTCCTAAAGATAAACTAATCGAACTTCCTGTTATGGAAGAATCTCAAATGGGTATGAGTTTAGGGATGGCAATGGCCGGTAAATTTGTAATAACTTTCTACCCTCGTTGGGATTTTATAATCTGTGCCACAAATCAATTAGTGAACCATGTTGATAAGATTGGTTTGATGAGTAAGGGTGAATGGAATCCAAATATGATTATTAGATTGGGTAAAGGTTCAGACAAACCATTAGACCCTGGTCATCAACATAGAGGAAACTATTTTGAAGAATTTAAATCTATGTGTCCAAATACTAAATTTTGGGATTTAAAAAATCATTCTGAAATTGAGTCAATTTATAAAAACGCATATACCGAAGGTGGTATTCACGTTATAGTTGAATACCCTGAGTTATATTACGAATCATAAAAAAAGGGACTTAATTGTCCCTTTTTTATTATCCTTCCTGTTCTTTACTTGGCCAACTAACCTCCCAATCTTTAAAGTCCGCAGCAATACAATCAATTTTATAATCTTTTCTTCCACCAACAACTTCCTGTATCTTGTTTTTGGCAGTGTTTCTAATACCGTTTAATCCGTGTGTTAAAGCTAACATACTTGGTCCTTCTTTACCACTTCTTACATTAGATTCATTGTGCCAAATATGTAAATTCATTTGAGCACAAACGATAACCGCCCTTAACATTTCACCAGTAATGACAACATCTTTTTCACTTAAAATAAGTTGTATATCATGTGTTATATCCGCAATTTCTTTGGCGTATTCTTCTTTATGTTCAGTTATGAACACTTCTTTTAATTGTACAATCGAAAGTCTATCGATTAACTCCGATAATGTTGGTAAAAATCTTCTTTGTTTCATTAAATTATTTTGTTTTTTTTATCTTTTATTATTTCATTATAAATCACCTCCGCAATTTTTTCATGTCCTTTATGTGATGGATGAGCACATTTTGTTATGTATTCTTTTGGGCTTAATTTATCTAATTCATAAGCATAATTATAATAATTATGTGGGGATGTTGGGTTTATTAAATCTTCCCTATTTTCTAAATGACATAGGTAATCTGTAACACAATTAAAACCATTAGGTCTTATAAAACAATCCCAATCTACATTTGTATTTAATAACAAATTCAAATAATCTTGATTTTTGTATAGATAATTTTTTTGTTCGTTTCCGTCACCTATCAATGTATTGTTAAAATGTTCCCAATTGTAATTAGGGGTAAATGCACTTGTTAAAAACAATTTAGCATTATGTGCCTTACACCAATTTTTAACCTCGGCAAGAGATAATAAAGTTTCAATTAAGCCAAACTTATCACTCCATATCTCTTCTAAATATCCGGATGATAATTTACTATTGTTATTTGGCCACATTGTCTTATAGTGAACGTGTTCAAAAAACTCCTTATCGATGAAATCAAATCTCTCCATTCCGGTTAACATGAATACCACAATTATATCATTGGATTTTTCCATTTGTAAATCCGGATGTAGATATAATTCTTTAACCGCACCTCTATTACCTCTACCCGTCATTCCTAAATTAATCGGTGTATACTCGGTTAGATAATTTTCACAAATTTTGTTTACCCAAGAATTTTCGTAAGATGATTTTAATAAATCGTAATTATCAATTTCGGACGATGTTCCTAAATCCCAATTATGTTTCTCCCATAACTCAACAGAACACGCACCTTGACCTTGTGTAAAACTATCACCTAACCCAATTAGAATTTTTGGTTTATTTTTTTTACGTTCAATGATGTCTTTCTTGTACCAATCTAACATTACAATAATTTTTTTGTTGTGTTGATACAATATCTTTTTAGTTCATTATATGCTTCGGGAGGACTAAAAAGTTTACTAATAAGTGTATTATAATTATGTTCAATTATATCCTCCATGGATTTAAACCACTCAATTTTATCTTTAATATTATCGACCTTTCTAATTGATTCGATTAGATATTCCATTCTTTCATGTGTTGGTAATGAGTCATATCCTTCGTCGATGAATCCATCGAATGTTTTATATCCAATCTTCCTCATCATTTTTAAACTATCTTTATTACCTAAAAACATAAATGGATGTCTACAAGCGATAAGTTTAAATGTCTTTTCACTTAAAAACATCGTTTGGTCACTATCACCACAATGTGCTTCACTTATAACCGTAACGAAAGTATCTAAACAAATTTCATCATTAAATCTATTGATATAAAAATTATCATCTAATTCATCATTTGGTTTGTCATAAACTCTTAGTGGTAATATTTTTGTTATTTCATCTAATACATCATCATTCATCATCTTACCTTCCCAATTATACCAATGTTTAGGGAATTCATTCATACTCACTAAACCATTATTTAGTAAACCAGAATGATATAGATAATAATAGAACCATACACGATGTGGTCTTATTCTTTTATTTAAACAAGCAAATGATTTTAATTTTTCTTCATTTTTTGTTTTATAACCAATATGTTGTTGGAAACTTGGTAATGGATTTGCGTTCTCACCTTTTGATCTACCATATGCTGTCATTCCCATGTCCAATTCAAAATGTGCATATGGAATAACTTTCATTCGTTCAATAATGTTATTATCATTTGCCCATTTTTCATACACATCGTCAGCAATCATGTTACCAGTAACATAAATTACACGTGTTGGTGATATCCCCCATTCATTACATTGTTGGTGAAAGTAATCCCATAACCAAGGTGTTTGATATCCCTCTAAGCTTTGATCCAACATCAAATATGCCTTATTTTCTCTTAAATCTTTTAAATATTTTTCATTTAAATGACTAAAAAATGGTTTGACTCTTGGGTCGTGTCCTGTCCAATCGTCAGGACTATGATTAACACTTGCACTTATAATATAATCACCATCAATATTATCCGTAGAGTTAAAATAGACCATTTCATTTGGGTCCTTCTGTTGGAAATAAATCTGTGATGACGTTAATAACGGGGACGTACTAAATCTTGGTATTGTGGATTTATTAATGTCCTTACAGTCAACGAAATTTTGTAAATTAAATTTATCTTCGAAAGCAAAATACATTATTCAATTGGTTTGTTATAGTTTTCGACGTCTGATACGTAAACACCAGATTCGAAATGTGTTATTCTACCATCAGTCATGCTAACATTAGGTATTGTATTGTCAACTTGTATTGAATTATACCAATCCGCTATTTCAGGAAAAGTATCTACAAAACTTTTATTTCTACGAATATCATATTGTACATAGAAACTTTTAAAATCATGGAACTGTAATTCCATATCCGTTTCTGTAGTATTGTGTCCTCTATTAACAACTTCAATATAATCGATTAATCTTTCAATTTGTGCACCTTCGTGCATATTAATAAGTGGATTCTTTTTATGTTTTCTCCACCACATTGATAGTTTACCGTGTAATTCATATTTGATGTCGTTTGGTAATGTTAGTGGTGACATAAACGCCGGCCATCTTAAAATATTAAAATCTACGATTGGTTTATGTTGACCATATTTCGCCTTTAATTTTAACATATCATCTAAGAACTCGGTAATACTGAATAAACATAAACTATTAATTGTCATCATAATAACAACCTGTCTGATGTTTGCGTTTTCAATAACCTTTACTAAATTTTCTCTCCACAAATCATACTTCAAACCATCACGAATGTATTCCGCTTGTTCTCCATATGCCTCACAACTTGTGTATAAATCAAATTCTTTAACTTTGATTTCACGTGTTATGTTAATTAACCTTTCTAATGTTAATTGATTTAAACCTAAATTAGAGTTGACGGCAAGTCTCAAATTAGGTGATGGGTATTCTTTCATTGTTTCCATGAAAGCCCAAAAATTATGACTCTGAGATGGTTCTCCACCAGTAATTCTAATCTCTTCTAATGTTTGTGATAATTCAGGCCACCATTCTAAAAACGCATTAACGTATGGGTTGTCACCAGCGTACTTACCATAAGTTTCAGACCAAGAACCATCCGCATAATATGCACCAGCACTGGTTGTTTTAAATTTCTGGTAAGGTCCATTGTTTTTAATGTCTTTACCCCAAGCAGTACTATAACCTGAATTACAATAACTACAAGCGAATTGACATATACGGTCAAAACTTACCTCAACAGTTTTCAAAGGAATGTCTTGGTCCCAAGGAATGTGTTTAAGTGCCTCAATATCTTCTTCTTTGTAGATTTGACTTTTATAAACACGGTCGGAAATATTACCACGGCCAATATCTTCAATCTTCCAACAGTATGAACATTCAGCAGGTTTCACTCCCGTCAACATCATACGACGCATTTCTTTTTTATGTTTTGTATTGTGAAGTGCCGAAGGATTTGTTTTAATTTCTTCCAAATCGATTGGGTGTGGTAATGGTAAGTGACACGAGTTTGTAAAACCATGACCTAAGTGTAAACTTGCATTATACCACTTAGCGGCACAAAAACTACAACTTATAGAATTCAGGTTTTTATCTCTCCACTCCCTTAATTGTTCTGACATGTTATTCTTTTTTTATAATATAGTTAAATTTATTGTTATTTTATATATTCCTTAGGTACTTTCTCTAAAAAATTTGTATATTTTGATTCGTCATATACAATACCCAAATTGTTTACACTTTTAAAATCAAAAAGACAAATTAAATTGTCATAATATCTACGATTTAAAAGTGTTTCCGGTTCATTACCATACATGTCAATCGCATCATTAATGTTAGATGTTGATGTTAGTATAGACAAGTGGTTAACATCCATTTCTCCGTGATATCTTTGTCTTTCAGTTTCACAATCGGGACTCGAACAACCAACATATAATCCATCGTATTTGTAATCCTCAACTAAGTTGTTTTCGAATTCGTATCTATTATCTTCTTCGAACTCTTTATATAAAATAAACGTATTATTTTTTCTCACAACTGAAACGGTAACCCCTCTACTAATATCTTTTTCGGTTATAGTTTTAAATGGTACAAAATGGACCTTATCATCCGGTTCATTTAAAGACCAAAATTCTAAAGCCAATGTTTTAGATTCGGTATTATAAGATAAACCAAAATTCTTGCCGGGTTTACCATATACCATACAAATGGTATCCGTCTTATAATGACTTTTTATTTTAAAATTACACGTAATGATATACTCATCTTTATGAAGAAATTCATTGAAAATGTAATTCTCTTCCTTATCGTGTTTGGTTACATACTGATTATCGTGGTGATTAGTAATGTCCCACTTATATTTTAACCAATACGGTTCTTTATATTTTATTTTCATATTCGATATCTTTAATAAATTTACTTAATTCAGGAAAATATTCCTCACATTTCATGCCTCTTCTTTTTTCATATTCTCTAATGAAATTTAAGAAATCGAGTTTACATCTCTCAAACGTTCTTTCAGGTGACTCCGCATCTGTCACGAACATTTCTTTAATTCTTGTAATCTTTTCAATCTCTTTTGTTGAGAATCCAACATCATTAATATCCTGTGTCTTATGGAAATTTAAACTTCTAAATGTTGAATTAAATTTCATGTATTTTTCCCATCTTTCAAAATACTCCACATCTAAGTAATCTTTTAAAATTCTAAAACTTAGGAAGTCAGGGAATCTTAAAAATGACGTATCCAATATCAGTGGTGAATTCCAATATCTAACAGTGTTAAAGTGTTTAACTTTATATGAATAAACTTTTTTAATTAATTTCTCATATGAATAAACACTAAACACATTGAACGTTGACATAATAACAACCGTCACCTTCTCTAATTTTGTCAATATCTTATCAATATTATTAAACACTCTATCAAATTCCATACCGTATCTACTATACTCTGCTTGAGCTCCGTATGCATCACATGATGTGAAAATAATAACCTCTTTAACTCTTTCTTCCTTGATGATTTGATCTAATTTTAAAATTAGTTTATCTACCAATTCGTCTGGTACACCTAAGTTAGAATTAATAGATAGTTTAAGTTCTTTATTTGGATTCTCTGACTCGATAATGTAATCAAGTACCTTCCATGTGTCTTTAGATAATAACGGTTCTCCTCCCGTGATTCTAAAGGTATCTAAACTATTATACATATCGGGCCACCATTCCCAAAATGCCTCAACATATGGATTGTGTTCCGTGTGTTTGTATGGTTTTGTTTTATTCTCTTCTAATCTTCTTAAACCATTATATTCGTGAGATAACATATATGCCCCGTGTTCTGTAACCTCTTCCATCCATTTAGAAGAATATTCAGGACCACAATATGCACATTTAAAATTACATGTGTTTGAAAAACTAACCTCAACGTATTTTGGATTGTAGTCATCTCTCCAATCTGATTTAGCAATATCATCAAAATGTGGTTCTGACCATGGTTCAGAAGATTTGAATACTCTATCTGAATATGAGTTTGTGTTATCCTCCACGTTCCAACAATATCCACATTCACTTGGTCTTTTACCTTCAAGCATTTCTTTTCTTGCTTGTTTTTTTATTTTACTATTATGTAATGCAGTTGGGTTTCTTGAAACCTCCTCCAACCCAACTTTATGTGGAATTGGGTGGTGACAACTGTGTGTTGTACCATTGTGTAAGTGCATTGTTACTTGTGTCCACTTAGCCAAACAGAATCCACAACCAACAGAATCTAATTTATCTTTGGCAAGTTTAAAACCAACCATTGACATCTTATTTCTTTTCTTTAAGAAATATAAATCTTTAACTCCATCATATATTAATAAATCCTCGCTGGTGTTATCTTCAAATGTGAAATAACAAAGAACTTGGTTAATGTGATTACCAGTAATTAAAGGTATTTCACCTAACACATAACTTTTTAACAATGACATTGGTATTACTCCATCAAAAATACTTAAG
>Ga0208485_1000043_pt1 | contig 38873 bp, 21 predicted proteins | sample LakMenEpi27Jul12_FD_150707 | JGI IMG/M metagenome (GOLD analysis project Ga0208485, IMG submission 150707) | Freshwater microbial communities from Lake Mendota, WI - 17JUL2012 deep hole epilimnion (SPAdes) | ecosystem: Environmental > Aquatic > Freshwater > Lentic | place: Lake Mendota, Madison... | reverse complement strand
AGTAGGAGAGACCATTCAATCAATGGCAACCGCCGCTAGACGAAACGTTGTTGAAAACGCTGCGGATGTTGAAAAACTTTACGCCGCTTCAAAAGTTTTAGGAGCAACTGTGGGAGAAATATCTGAAGGGTTTTTAAATGTTGGGGTTGGATTCGAACAGATGGGTAAACAACTCGAAGATTCGGTCAACTATGTTAGAAGTATTGGAGGTAACACTAAACAAGTTATGGATAGTGTTAGGGCCAACATGGACCAAATGAACAGATACCAATTTGAAGGTGGAGTTCAAGGGTTAACCAAAATGGCGGCACAAGCATCGATGTTGAGATTCGACATGGGTGAAACATTCAGATTGGCGGATAAGGTGTTAACTCCTGAAGGTGCGATTGAAACCGCAGCAGCGTTCCAAAGATTAGGAGTATCAGCAGGGGCATTAGCCGACCCATTTGCATTAATGAATCAATCTATTAACGACCCACAAGGTCTGCAGAATAGTTTGGTTGATGTTGCAAAACAATTTAGTTACTTCGACGAAAAAACCAAAACTTTTAAAATTAGTCCACAAGGAGTTTTAACTCTTAAAGAGATGGAAACTCAGACAGGGGTTAGTGCCAAAGAGATGAGTAAACTAGCCGTTGCCGCAGCTGAGGCAGATAAAAGAGTTTCAGCAATCGGTTCTGCGGGTTTAAACATTAAAGAAGAAGACAAACAATACGTTGCCAACATTGCCAGAATGGGTGAAGGTGGTGAATACGAAGTTAAAATTAATGATGATGAAACTAAAAAGTTATCTGAACTTACCCAAGATGAATTTGACAAATTAATCAAAGAACAAAAAGAAGGTCCTAAAACAATGGAAGAGATTGCAAAATCTCAAATGTCTATTTCTGATGCAATTAAAGGTGATGTTGAAGCCATTAGAGCTGCGATTGTTGGAGGTACAGTAACACAAAAAGATTTCTTAAGAGGTGCCGAATCAGTTAGAAATGTTTCTACCGCAGTTACAGGTGCGGCATCAAAAAATTTCAGTTCACCTGAAAAAGTAAGAAGTACATTGACAGAATCGTTTGGTGATATAAAACAGTTATTTAAAGATATTAATAATAAAGACATTAAAACAACTGATGCGATGTCTGATTACTTAACTAAACTTGGTAATCAAGGAGTTAAGATTCAAGATGGACTTAAAGAAAGTCTTATGAAAACTTTAGAAGAAAGTCGAGGTAAAATTGGGGATGATACCTCTATTGATAAGGCGGCAAAAGAATTTTTAGATTCGATGATTGGAAGTGCTAAATCAGGTAAAATTCAGGGTACAGACAAAGGAAACATGCCAGTGTCTTCATTAATTGAAGGTACTAAGTCTACTCAAGTTAAAGAAGCTGCATCAAAAGGAGGAGCTTTCGGTGGTTCTACCTCAAAGGTTAATGTGGATGGAGGTTTCAAAATTGACATTAATTTTACGGGAATTGCTGGGGATTTAACACCAGCACAAAAAGAACAAATAACTAAGGTACTTGTTGACAAAATGAACACAACTGAAATGAAACAATATATGGTTAGTGTCAATACTAAAGATAACCCAACAAAGGCACCTACAGGAAAAGTGTTAGGGTCTTAATAAAAAATAACCCTCAACCTATTTATTAATAAAGATATTAATGGGAAGTCCTTTAGATTTTGTAAGCTCGGATGGTTTCAGAAAGAAACTAATAACTAGGAACTTAACGCCTTACGCTAAGGCTCCTAACCGTCCTACGCAATCAATTAATACAGAATATATTCAATCAGACACGTCTGTACAGGATAGTCCTGACCAATTAATTGATACCCCATCTTTTGCAAACCAACTATATCCACTTAACCAATACGGTAATGAAGGTGGATACGAACAAGTTCCTGACCCAGGAGCGTTGTTAAACACCAAATCAAATGAAGGTGAATACGGATTCCAAGACGCAAATATTGTAGACCAAGCGTTTCCCGAGTCTCAAAGATGGAAACCTCTTAACGTGTTTTCTAATGGTAGTCAATTACCTTTAGATAGTGCACCGTTTTTTGATTCGATAGATAGACCACAAACAACTAACACTTCAAATAATCAACCATACCCAACAACATTTGTACCTTCAACGTATAGTCCGTTATCGATTTTACTTTCAAATGACCCTGGTGGTAGTAATGGTTTAATGAGTCAAGACTCCTTTATTGTTAAGTTAGGTGCAGAAACATTAAGAAGAGAGTTTGAAGCAAGAATTGCTGCTCAGATTAGACAAGATACAATTGGAAGAGCAAACATATTAAATGTTAATAGTGGGACTGACATAGTTAACATTTTGTCAGGTATCGTCCCAATTATTGAACCAAACTATACTATTACCGTAACGGCAAACCCAATACTTGCTGCGGCCAACTTCGCCTTAAGATTAGGAGGAAGTATCTTACCTGTATCACCAATACCTGGTTCATACTTTGACCCAAATATTAATCCTGGTCAACCAACTACAATACAACAAATGACTGCCGCCTTTGGTCAAACAGGGGTCGGTGGATTTTTCAATAGATTATTAGGTGGAGGAAACACTGGTTCTCAAATCATGTATAACAACATGGGTGCAGGACAAAGGTCTCGTTTGTTTAAAAACATTGACTACAACAGATATAAACCAAACCTTCAAAGAAGTCTTCTTGATAGATTAGGAGGGGCAATCACAGGAACATTAACTGACAATAGTAACTATTACGTTGGTAACATTACTTCTGAACCGTCAAGAGTGTTCTCACCAGGTGGTGATATACCTGTAAATGCCTACGGTCAAGAGATGCAAGCACCTGTTTACGGACCACAGGAACTCGCTCAACTATATGAAGGACCAAGTCAAGAAGTTAGATTAGGTGCTAACGGGCCTACCTATTCTAATGGTGGTGGTATTGAAGGTGGATTTACATGGGTGTCTCCGAAGTACAAAGGAAATGCTGGTAAAAAAGTTGGTCTTGGTGGTGAGGTCACAAATCAAGACGAAGACTTTAAACCTTCATCATATAATACTACAGAATCTACAGAGAGAACTTTTAAACAAGGTTCAATCTTAGACCAAACCCAAAGAATCATTGATAGTCAGCCTCAAGGAGGTAGAAGACTTCAACACGTTGGTAATGCGATTGACCAAGTAAGTAAGGTGTTTCATGACGGATACAAAGAACTTACAAAGGGTTCAAGAGTTTACAGATATGAAGGTGCTATTGGACAAGAAGTTGGAACCGAATACTGTAGAGTGTTTGCAAAAGACGTACCATACTTACAATACAATGACTTACAAAAAGTTGATGGTGTTACAACTAGTGGTAGAAGATTTGCCGACTCAGTATTAGATAACACATATAACCTTAACATCGCTCCTAACAAAATGGAGGGTGGACAATCTTCAACCAACCTAATTAACGGAGGTGCGGGAGGTGACGGGTACGCCAAAAAATATATGTTCTCATTAGAGAATTTGGCTTGGAGAACATCGAGTACACCAGGATACACTGTATCGGATTTGGCGATGTGTGAGAGAGGTCCAAATGGTGGTAGAGTAATGTGGTTCGCTCCTTACGGATTAACGTTCAGTGAGACTGTATCGACCAACTGGAACCAAAGTGATTTCTTAGGTAGAACAGAACCAATCTACACTTATAAAAATACTCAAAGGTCAGGTACTCTATCTTGGAAAATTGTTGTCGACCATCCGTCGGTATTAAATGTTATTGTTGATAAGGTATTAGGTAACGAAACAAATAGAGTTAGAGTTGATAGTATTATTGATTCATTCTTTGCTGGTTGTAGAAAATACGACTTATATGAACTTGCTAAAAAATATTATACTGTAAAGCCAGGTGAGTTATCTTATTTACAAGATATGATTTCTTCCAAAAACATGACCAAGGAAGAATTAGAATTTACCAAACAAACTATACAAACAGGTAACAACGCACCAAATGGGGGAGCAACACCTGTTACAGAATCTTCATTGAACTCTGAAGATTACTTTAAAAAGTATGCGCAAATTGCGGGGTATTTTGGTAATGATTTTCCAAAACCAAATACAACCCCAAATTATACAACGGAATACACAAGATATACCTCAGCAGGGAATGTTAAATTATATACAAGTAAATCAAACGGAGCTCAATTAGGTACGTTCTTTAATGCGGTAGTAACACCAAACTATAATTCATTAAAAGAATTAACCGTAGAACTTGCAAAACAATTAAACCAATTTCCTACGGGGTCCATAACTATGGTTATAGACTCTAGTTGTTCTGCACCTGCAACTAAAAGTTATAATGTTGAATTATCGAAGAGAAGAATTGCATCACTTATTAAGTTTTTTAATGAAACTGAACCACTTAAAAAATTTATTACAAGTTCACCTCAAAGATTAATAATTAAAGAGGGAAACGCCGCGGGAGAGAATTCACAAGTTAAACAGTTTGATGACAAGGCAGGTTCATTTATTAATGGACAACTCGTTAGTTGTACCGATAACGACCCAAGTGCGTCTGGTGGTGACACAAAGGCCGATTCTAAAGAAATCTTTACAACAACCGCTATGGCGTGTAGACGAGCGTACGTTAGTTCAATCACAGGGACACTAACAGCTCCTGTAACACCTCCAGAACCACAAACTCAAGATATTTTAGTTGGAAACGTGGTAACAAGTACTGTTAAAGTACCTGTTGTGGAACAAGTTAGAAGAGAAAGAAATAACGTTACTAAATTAGTTCTAAGGTCTTTATTATCGGAATGTGATTACTTTGAAACTATCAAAGCGGAAACACCTATGGTATATGACAACTTAAAAGATAAGTTGAAGTTTTTCCAACCAGCGTTTCACTCAACAACACCTGAAGGTTTAAACTCGAGACTTACATTCTTACAACAATGTATGAGACCTGGTGAGACAATACCTACAGTAAAACAAAATACACCTCAAAGTAAACCTACGTTAGAATATAACAACGCTGTTAACACCGCCTTTGGTGCACCACCAGTATTGGTTTTAAGAATTGGAGATTTTTATAATACAAAAATTGTCCCAACATCATTAGGACTTCAATACGAATCTTTAGATATTAATCCTGAAGGTATTGGGGTTCAACCTATGATTGCCAACGTAACAATGGGATTCAACTTTGTTGGAGGTAGTGGCTTAAAAGAATCTGTCGATAAGTTACAAAACGCGTTAACATTCAACTATTATGCGAACACTGAAATGTTTGATGATAGAGCGGATGTCACTTCACAAGAAGAATTCTTAAAGATACTTGATAGTGAATTCTTAAAACAAGATACGTTACTTAATCCACCAACTTTAAATCAGGCGTCACCAAACGCGGGACAAAGTAATGACGCAACGGTAGGGAAGATTCTTACAAATGTTTTAACAGGGACTACTGAAACTGGTACAATAAATTATTCTGATTTCATGGTACAAGTTGTTAACGATACTCAAACATATTTTACAAGTGTTGTTAATAAAACTAAAGAAAGTGTTAATCAATATAATAATGCGGTTCGTCAACAGTGGATGTTAGAACGTTCATACACACAAGGTAAATTTTCAGTCGGAGACCCAAAACCTGAGGTAGTATTGTTTGGTAAATCAAATAATATTGAGAAAAGAATTAATCAAATTTTTGGTAATTTAGAGGATAACATTAAAGATGACGAGGATTTATTCATACAATTTATAAGTAATAAACAAAAAGGGTTTTCAAAAAAACTGATAAGAGTTGTTAAAGACAACTACATTAATTTTGTTAAAAACAAAAGAGCATCATTCCAAGGACCAATATCAACTATTACCCAAGGATTAACGGCAATTGAACAAACCTATATTCAAACTTTAGGTAAACTTAATTTTATAATATACCCTGGACAAACAGGTAAAGGTACCGATGGATTCCAAGCTAAGAATGGTAATACAGTTATATATGTGACAACTGGAACAGGTAATGTATACCAAGAGTTGATAGATGACACTAAAAAAATTGGAACAGATATTGGGAAATTTAATACCGCGATTTGGGGTAAAACTAAATTTACTTATGGACAAACAACTTACGAAGGCGAATTAGTTTTTGAAACCGCAACAAATGGTATCTCTAAAGCAGTTACTGTTGAAGATGTATTCTTACCTTTTAGTAATAACACTAACTTTAAAGATAACAAATCTTTTAGAAGACAATATATGGTAATGTCTGACGATGTTCTTGATGATAAAAAATATGAATCGTTTAAACAAGCTTTAATAGGTAACGTTGTAAATAACCAATCTTTAGTTGGCCCTGAGGATAGAGGAAACCTTGACTCGGTGTTTGACGCTTATTGGTTAACAACGGCAAAACCTTTGTTCTTAGAAGAAAACAATATAACTAAAGCGTTTATAACTGAATTAGAAAAAACAAAGTTAAAAGACTTTTTAAAGTATACTCCTTTCGATAAGAAAGAAAGAGTATTTAATTATACAACAGAAAACGGGGCTGATGATGAGAAGAAGAAAGCTCAACAAAATATGGTTAAAGGTTTAGGTGCTTCAACAAACTTAAACACAAATAATAACACTTGGAACGATGAGAATGGTGCGACAGGTGCTTTAACATCAAAAGCAAAATTAAATTAATGGCATTTCAATATTGGAACCGATACAGTGATTTTTTAATAAACGGAGAACAAACAGTTGTCCCATATGTTAGCTTGCCTCAAAAATCAACTGACAAGGCTTACATATATAAAGTCGCTCAAAGTAGATTAGATAAGGTGTCTCAAGAGTACTATAACTCGCCAACATTTAATTGGTTAATACTTCAGGCTAATCCACAATTTGGAGGGCTCGAAAACAATATATATGATGGGGCTATATTGATTATTCCGTTTCCATTACTACCATCTCTACAGGATTATAAAGCGGCGTTAGAAAATCATTTTTATTATTATGGTAGGTAATTTAGGACCAGACAATAGTGGGAGAATATATGTTGAGTTCGATTACAATAACCTTATTGTAGTTGACCCCAACAAAACTATTGATGCGGTAGGGAATATTAGAGAAAGATTAGTCGACCATGAAAACTTGGTAATGTACGCTAATCTTGAAGCAGATGTACTACCAAGAACCAAACTTGCGGTTGGTATAAGTCCTGAAGATAGTGGACTTACAACTATCTCGGTGGCTAAGATGAATTTTCTTAAACCAACAAAAAACAGTTATTTAGGTTCAGGATATTACGATGAACTAACAGGTAATAATGTTACCAAGTTTGACGGAACTAATCAACCTGCACAACTTGGACAACAAACAAGTAACGGTGCCAAGCCTTATATTCAAAACACGGTAGCTAACGAATTAAACGTTATGGATAACGGACTGTTAGGTATTACTAGTATTAACATTACAACAAACACTTCATTTATACCATCGGTAACAATGGTTTTAGAAGATGTACAAGGTAAAGCGTTATTCCAATTAGGAAATAACTCACCATATTCTGCATTCTTTAACCTACCTTATCCACCATTCTATTTAACACTTAAAGGTTTTTATGGACAAGCGGTAAGATACCAACTTAACTTAGAAAAATTCCATGCGTCGTTTAATGGAACAAGTGGAAACTATCAAGTTAATCTAACATTTAAAGGTTATAAGTTTAATATATTAAACGAAATTGCCATGGGACATTTGGTTGCAACACCACACATGTATTCCCAAAGATTTAATTTTGGAGTAACACCTGTAACACCACAACAATCCAACAAAGCCAACGAATCACAATCTAAAACTCAAGGAGCTCTTGGAGCTAATAATCCAAATAGTAGTGACGCGGTTGTTACCGAATTAGTAACCGAAAGAGGTTATCAAAAAATTGTTGAAGTTTATAGTGAATACAAAGCCAAAGGATTAATTGCTCCTGAATTACCTGAACTTACATTAGTCCAATTAATGAATAAGTTAGAGACTTTTGAGCAAAATATTATGGACTCTTTTGATAAGGCTGAGGTTGAATCTTTAACTAACATTAAAAATTACAAAGGTATTCTTACTCAGTATTTTACAAATGTTAGAGGAGGACAAAGTTCATGGTTTAATATACATCTAAATCCACAACCTCTTATTTTATTAAATGGTGAAAAAGTTTACAAATTTAAAAATGTTGACGAGGGGGCAAAGACAACCGCAATTTCATTACTAAAAGGAAATATTACAGAATATAATAATGCGTTAGCTGCAAATCCAACATTGGGTAGTAAGGGTAAATCACCAATACCGAACCCAATTAAGTACGATTTAATGCTTAAAGACAATTTAATTGAATCTCAAATTGATTGGAAGGCAACTACAATTGCTCAAACAGGAAATCCAGACCCAACAAAAGAAACCATTGATAAAGTTATTAGTTCATATGGTTTCAGTAAGACATTAAATGTAACTGAAGTAAATGGTAAAAAAAGTTACACTGAAAACAAAGAGCCTTATTATGTCTTCGAAGGTGATGGAAGATTTGATGCAACTATTTCATCTTTAGAAACACAAGCAAATAAAAAGTTGTCGGAATATGAAGCAATTATAACTGCGGAATTACTAAGAAAAATTGAGGATAAGGATAAAGGTATTGGATTTAAACCTACAGTCAGAAATATTGTTGCTGTTATCATGGCATCCGCAGAAGCCTTCGTTAGATTACTTGATGATGTTCACACTAAAGCTTGGGATGTGAAATACGACCCTGTCAGAAAAGCGGCTATTTTGGAAAACCCATCTTCAGCTCCAAGTTCTGAAACGGTTGATAATGTTGTTTACGCTTCAGGGTCTTTATTAGGTAATACTGATGCAGAAAATGCTCAAATTCCTGTATACCCATGGCCACAATTTTTTGAAGAAAGTGTTGAAGATAAGAAAGGAAGATTCCAATTAAAATACATTGCGGACCCAAGTGTTGTTGGAAAAACCCAAGGTAATAATTATGCTAAATGGCCCGAGGTAGAATTTGTTGAGGAGTATATGAAAGGACTTACTCAAAAATTTCAAAACCCTTTGGCTCCCGCACCTGTTGAAAACCAAAGAGTTACTAATAGTATTAATATAAACGCTATTGAATTTCCATCTTTAGGGATTGCGTATGCTAATAAAGAAGAAATTAAGTTTTTCTATGAAATATGGGAAAGACAATTTTTAACGTCACACTATTCAGGATTAGTTAGGGCTAATTTAAATCAAATAAATGATTTATTAAAACTTAACATAGAAACTGAAGTTAATAATATCAAAGATAGTTTAGGAGTGAGTAGCCCATACATAACCTTCAAATTAAAAAATTACGGATTCAATTCAACTAGCTACCCTGTATTCTTAAATAATATCTCAAACATGGGAACGGGTAGAGCATACCAAGATTACATTAGAGATTTCTTTGTGACACCGTACATTAGAGCGTTAACAGAGAATCCGTTTAGTATTTTAAAAACTAGTGACCTTGGTAAAATACCACAAGTTACTACAACATCAGATGCTTTAAGAGCGTTAATTACTAACGCATCTAACGAACCATTAGTTGTTGATACATTACCATATACTGACACAACGTGGAATTTAAATAATTTAAATCAAAGTGCAACCGCTGCGGGTAATCAAGTTTATGACACCAAAAAAAGTTTGACAATCTTTGAACCAAGAAAGATAATATCAAACTTTACAGACATCTACAACTATAAAACGAATAGACCTGTAACCAATTTTTCATATCTATTATCTCAAAATCCAACAATTATTGCCGCGTTGGTAGGTATAGGTTCGTTTGGAGGTTCAATCCCTGGACTAACAACATTTTATCCGTTAAGAACTCCTGAAAATTTTGCAGCAACTGAAGGGTACTGTAATGGTGTTACACCTACAGGATTTTTAGGACCAAGAACAACGACCTCAATGTTAAACACACCGTACTTTATAAATGCGATTCAAAGTGGTGTGGTTAATTTTAAAAACAAAGAAACGTACCCTTACGTTCAAGCGGCATATCTATTCCTAAATTCGTTACCATTAGCAACATTAAGAGAGAAGTATAAAACTGTATCAGATAATAATCCACCAACTGACTTGGACTACATTGCGTCTTGTTTTAATAAATTTGGTGCGATACACAAAATACCTTACGCTTGGATTTTAAAATATGGTTCGATTTACCATAGATACAAAAAATTCAAAGAAAGTGGTGTAGACATTCTTACAAATGTTTGGAAAGATTTTGATTATACAAACAATTATAATCCAATCACTAATCAAACAACAACACAATACACGTTTAAATACTTAAAGGAGGTTGACAACACAAATATTACATTACAAACCGAAACTAATGACGATGTTAATATGCAAATAGGGTTTTACCCTAAGTTAATTAACGACTTCAATGTATTCTATAATGGGTATGATTTATATAGCGGATACACCAATACAGAAATTCAAGAAAGTGTTGATGGTGGAATGAAGGTCTATAATTATTTTGGGTCCAATATTCTTTCAGGAAAACAAGGGGATAAAAATTTAAGATTAAAGACATGGTCTGTATTGTTACCTGATTTAACTCCTGAAGCTGAGGCTAATTGCGACCCCAAAAATAACACCAAAAATACGGACTATCTTGTTGTACCATCGTTTGGTACATCTTTTAATCAAGCCAAAGAATCATGTTTAACGGGTAGTACCACTTCAATAGGAACCAAAATTAATCTTACTTCTAATAGTAGTGTGTATAATGGTTCTGTTAGAAGTCTATGGGCAGCACCTAATTATGGGTATTTTGATTCAACACAAATCGCATATCCACAACCTGACTCGTACCTGACTCGTATAGTTACAGGTACAACTGAAGAACAATCTCCTGTTCACTTTTTGAATACCGACCAATACTCAAAAATTGAAGAGATGTTTTCGGTATTTGATAAAAAGGTATTAGAGTCTTTTGAGGTGGAGTTTTTAAATTTTTGTAAACCAATAACTAATGCGGATAACGGTGGAGAAGTTTTAACTTACGGACAGAGCCCTGTTAATATCAATTCCAACTTTAGAAATTTCCAATCATTATTTAAAACATTAATGACAGTACCTAAACAAGTTGATGGCACGGGAGAAAATAACTATTTTGATATAGTAATCCAAAAACAATGGGAAGTATTCCAATCAGGTGTAAAATCATTTATGGAATACGATATGATTATAAGAAATGGTAATCCTTCAAATTATAATAGAAGGATATTCGATTCTTATTTATCATTTAATGCATCACCTGAAGTAATAGACCCAATCACATTTAATCCTTATGTTAGAGGTAGTTTACCTACAAGAGGAGGGGGAGTTACGTTAACTCAATCTAAACTTGCTAATAGACAAGCGTGGTTTGCTTTAGAGACCGAAGTAGGGTTTTCAACAATATTTAATGTTGCATATAGTTCAAATGGTTCATATATAACTGACTTCTTTGTTGACAATAATATTGAGTTTACTGCTCAGAATGTTGTATTACTGGCTAAGATAATTAAAATGTATGCGACACAAAAACTTAGACAACCAACAATATCAGTTGCTCAATTTAAAAATCAAATTACACAATATCTTAATAGAGAGTCCGAATTACAAAACAATTTCTTAGACGGAGTTCTGACAGGATTGAACAGAGCGTTACCATCACAACAACAACTACCTCAACAACAACCAATCCAAAGTTCTATTTCAGGAGAACAGAGTAAAGTTGAAAACTATGAAGTTTTCAAGGCGTTAAACGACAAGTGGGTTGCGGGTGGTGATTACACAAACAAAACATTGTTTGAAGATATGATGTTTTTAGATAGAGCGTCAAGAAATATTGGAGACACAATCTTAGTTGATATTTTTGATTTGAAAGCCATGTTTGGTGTTGGTGGTACTCCTGGTGAATATTCGTTAAATCAAGCTATGAGTGTTTATACCTTTATTAGTGGTATTCTTATTAAGAATAATTTTAACGTAATGAATTTACCTGCATATGTTAACTTCTATAATGTTCAAGATGTTGATGGAACTACAACTCCAAGAACTGAAGGCTCGTTAGATTTTGCGGACAGTTTATGGGGAACCTATTTAGATGTTGATTATAGAAAGTCAGGGCCTAAAATGGTTTGTTTCTACGCAGGTAAACCATCTCAATATTTAGACCTACCAAAAGGTAATTTCAAATTTAGAAATGACGGGTTTGAAATGAGAAGAGCTTCGGAAAATCCTTTATTGGAAGACCAAAAAGATAAAAAAGATTGGGCGGTTTCTAATAAATGTGTTGGGTTTACCGTAGATTTAGGTATTAGAAATCAAAACATATTTTATTCGTTTAGTGTATCACAAGATAATGGTACTGCAACTTCTGAGTCGATTAATACTCAGTTGAATATGGTAGACCAAGCCTCAGGTAGACAGACCGCAACTCAAAATAATAGTTTATATAATTTATACAAACAAAGAAGTTATAAGTGTTCGGTAACATCTTTAGGTAATGCGTTGATACAACCAACAATGTATTTCAATCTTAGACACGTACCAATGTTTAATGGACCGTACATGATACAAGATGTACAACATACAATTCAAGCGGGTAATTTTCAAACAACATTTACAGGTGTTAGACAGGGGGTATTTGATTTACCAGCGATAGATAGTTTCCTACAAAGTATAAACCAAAACCTTGTTACTAAGTTAGAAGAGTTACTTAAAATTAATAAAGATAGTATTACTGTTACTGGAACCACAAATACAGTTAAAAGTAATAAGTTACCGCAAAAGGCAGATAACACATTGGACACTACAAATGCTTGTAGTTCAAATGTACTTAAGACTTACTCAGACGCTGCGTTTGGAGATAGTGTTGTTGGTACCGCGACACCATTAACACCACAACAATTGGCAGACGCTTTAGTAAAAGAGATGCCAAACAATAAGGAATTACAGGTTATCATTTATTGTATGTCCTATATGAGAAGTTTCCAAAAAAGTTCAAATAGTAGTGTTGGTGAATTCAATGGATGGAACAATAACTTTGCAACAATATCTTTAGATACCAATTGGGGAGGATTAATTACAACATTAACTAAGAGATATAGTTGTATTAAATCTAAAACAAATCCAACCACATCTGCATCACTACCTATTGTACATTTTGATAATGTCGAAAAATATGTGAGATTTATGCAAGGAAGGTTAGGACCAAGGGTTAAACAAATATTAGAAATTGGTTTAGCTAAATATTATGTTTGTTTTTGGCCAGAATCCAACATCTCTTCAGATTACTACGATTCACACACAAGTGAATTTAAACAAACTAAAGATACCCTATATGCAGCATTAACCTCTGCGGTTAAAGTAGGACTATCAAGTTTAGAAAATTCTAAAGATTTAAAGGCTGACATTAAAGTAACTGAACAAAAAGGTATTAAGAAAACAAGTGGTACTTCAGGTACTTCAGGTACTTCAGGTACTTCAGGAACGAGAGGAACAAGTGGTGTTGCTGCTTTAGACTTATCATGCCCTCCACCAGCAATTAAATCATTCTCACCATTAGCGGGATATGATGGAACGATAGTTCAAATAAATGGTAGTAACTTGGGAACCACAAACTCAATTAAATTGGCTGGAGTAGAAGTTCCATCAAAAGATATTACGGTATTTAGTGGTAGTACTGTTAGGTTTATTGTCCCTAAAATCTTAAATGGAGAAACTAACCTTAATGGAAGAATTGAAGTTAAAACAGATAATGGTTCATTTACAGGGTCTACGTTATTTAATTATAACCCTGCATTAAAAGGAGTTTCAAGTTTATCACCTGGAGGTGCCACAGATACACCTGTAACACAAACAGCACCTTCAACTCCAAGTCCAAATAATTTAACAGGAACAAATGCAAATCTACAAGATACGGCTCCAAGTCCTCTTATTCAAACAGAAAAAACATCAAGTGAGTTAGGTAATGGAATTTTAACGGTTAAAGTTAATACTGAGCCAGGTGTTGGTGTTTGGAACATAGATGACCAGCCAAGGTACAATTATAGGATTGATGCGATAGAAATTGGACCGAACAACACGGTTAAACGATACACGCCAAGCGAAGGTACATATCAAGCGCTTGAAGGATTCGTGTCACCTGATGGTCAAACATTCTCAATAACAAGAGAAGCGTTTATTGATAAAGCGTTTGAACAGGATATTGAAATGGAGGATGGAAATAGACTTGAAATTAGTACAACAATTGAATTGTATGCTAGACCTGCGGATAAAGTAAAATACCCAAATGATTTTATAAGAAATTATAATTTTAGAATTGTTGTTCCATCTACAGGTAATACTGTACAACCCGAGGGTTCATTAGTCTCCATACAAAGAAGTGAAGACGTTGATTTACCTGACTATAATGGTAAACAATATTACAATATAAAAAGACCTGATGGTGGGTACATTACTTATAACTTCAGTTGTTCTCGTTGTGTAATAACTAAAGTTGAGGTTGTTAAGTCAAACGAACAAACATCGGTACAAAACATAACAATAACCAATACTCCTGATACCAAATATACAAACGTTATCGATGTGAAAAACTCAGGAAGATTTGTTTTATCTGTAACTTATAATAATGCGGACGTGCCAGGAACATTTACAGCAAAGAGTGAACCTTTCACTTTATAACATAACAACATATTTATATAGAAAGAATATTATGGACATCAATACAGCAATCAGCAATTATCTTGGAAAAAAAATTAATTATTCTGAAAAAGATAATAACGACGGAACAAAAGAAGTTTGCGACTTAGCAACGGGCCAATGTTATACAGTAAGAGAACGTGATGGTCTTATCGAAAGAGCAGGAAACAGTACTTACGCTAACAGACAAGTTATGGTTGAAACCGATAACGGATTAAAACAATTATTAAACGGATAAAAAATGAGTTTAGATAAAAAAATATTAAGTGAGATTGACAGATACAGAAGTATCAACAAATACATCACAGAACAGGCTGAAGAAATTCCAGCAACACCTGAGGAAGATTTAGGTGCATTAGCACCACTACCTGGAGATGCGGGAGCAGGAGCACCACCTCCACCAGCAGGGGCAGTTCCACCACCAGCACCAGCGGCACCTGCTTCAGGTCCATTGGATATTGAAAACGACCCCGACGTAGAAAAAATTGACGACGAAGGTAATAGTGAAGAAGGTGATAAAGGTTCTGATTCTGAAGAACTTGATATTACAGAATTGGTGGATTCTCAAAAAAGTATCGAAACAAAACAAGATGAGTATTTTAATAATTTATTTGGACAATTAAATGATTTACAATCAAGATTGGGAGAAATGGATAGTATCATGAATAAGTTAAATTCACTTGAAGCTAAGATTGAGAAATACAGAGAAAAAACTCCACAAGAAAAATTAGAGTTAAGAACATACGACTCATACCCATTCAATCAAAAACTTTCACAGTTTTTTGATGATAAGTCAGAAGAGATGGAAAAGACGGGAAAAAATGATTATGTTTTAACTTCCGACGAAGTACAAGACATTAACGTTAACGATATCAAAAACTCTTTCCAACCAGGGGGAGGGGAAGACAAAGAAAACTACAAAACTTCATTTAGATAAAAACGGAAGGTGTCGAAAGACACCTTTTTTTTATTTGACAAATCGATATTATCACCTATATTTATGAAACAATTTAATCATTTAATTTAAAAAAACATGAGTTCATTAGACGCCGTATTGGCACAGTACGAAAAATCACAACAATCAGCGGGCGGGGCCCAAAACAAGATGTCGCAAGACGAAAGAATGAAAAAGTATTTCGCTTTAATCCTTGGGGATAAAGAGAAGTCAGGTCAGAGAAGAGTAAGAATCCTTCCTACCACAGATGGTTCCTCACCATTCAAAGAGGCATGGTACCACGAAATCCAAGTAGGTGGTCAATGGCAAAAATTCTACGACCCAGGAAAGAATGACAACGAGCGTTCACCTTTAAACGAGGTTTACGAAGAGTTGATTGCCACAGGTAAAGAGTCTGACAAACAGTTAGCCGCTCAATACCGTTCTCGTAAATTTTATATCGTTAAAGTTATCGACCGCGACCACGAGGAAGACGGTGTGAAATTTTGGAGATTTAAACACAATTACAAGAATGATGGTATCTTAGATAAAATCATTCCAATTTGGAGAAACAAAGGTGATATCACTGATGCTGAGAAAGGTCGTGATTTAATCATCGAATTAGCAAAATCTAAAACACCTGCAGGTAAAGAATACACAACCGTATCTACGATTATGTATGATGACCCAGCTCCTGTTCACACAGATGCTGCACAAGCAACTGCTTGGGTTAATGATGAGTTAAGTTGGTTAGATGTTTATTCTAAAAAACCTGTTGACTATCTTGAAGCAATTGCTCGTGGAGAGACTCCAAAATGGAGTACTGAAAAGGGTGGATATGTTTATGAGAACTCTACAGTTGAAACCGAATCATTCGGTGGTGGAGCATCTAAGAGTGGTAAACCAGCTGTAGCTGCGGACCCACAAGCAAATGACGAACCAGACGGTGATTTACCGTTCTAATTTATAACAAGGGTGGGAATCCCCACCCTTTAATTTTTTATCACATGACATTTAAAGAAGAAATTGACTTGCAGTTAAGGGATAACAAGACGTTGTCCTATGAAATCTTAAGTCAACTAAAAGACAAAGGTTACTTCTCAGGTAGGAGTAAACAGATTGGTGATACTGTTTTATTTGGTATGTTAAAAGATGAAGACGAGGATGGTGTTTCGGTTATTAGAATCGTAACTTTCCATGAAGAAGAAATCGGAACTCTTTACGAAGAAGACGACACCTTTTACAACAGAAACAAAGTAAATAAGTTACCCAACATTAAAAGAATAGAAAATGGCAATTAAGAAAAACGATTTTAAGTCTATCAAAGACAAATTCTCAACATCGGCGAAATATAAACCCCAAAGGTTTTTTGACTTAGGTTCTGATTTCTTAGATGCGGTTGGTTTACCAGGTCCTGCAATTGGTCACTTGAATATGTTCCTTGGTCACTCAGATACAGGTAAGACAACGGCTCTTGTAAAAACAGCTGTTGATGCTCAGAAGAAAGGTATACTTCCTGTGTTTATTATCACAGAACAAAAATGGTCATTCGAACACGCCAAATTAATGGGGTTTGATTGTGAAGAGGTAGTTGATGAATCAACAGGTGAGTTAGATTGGGATGGTTTCTACATCTTCAATAACAACTTCAGTTACATCGAACAGATTACTGACTATATCAACTCGTTATTAGACGAACAAGAAAAAGGTAACTTGGACTACAGTTTGTTGTTTTTATGGGACTCAGTGGGTTCTGTACCATGTAAGATGACCTTTGAAGGTAAAGGTGGTAAACAACACAACGCAAGTACCTTGGCCGACAAGATTGGTATGGGTATTAACCAAAGAATTTCAGGGTCTCGTAAAGCTGATTCAAAATATGAAAACACCTTGGTTATTGTTAACCAACCATGGGTTGAACTACCTGACAATCCTTTCGGACAACCGAAGATTAAAGCTAAGGGTGGTGAAGCCATTTGGTTAAACTCATCATTGGTATTCTTATTCGGTAATCAAAAAGGTGCGGGTACAACTAAAATTACCGCAACTAAAGATAAGAGAACAATTAAATTCGCATCAAGAACAAAAGTTTCTGTAATGAAAAACCACATCAATGGATTGGGTTACGATGACGGAAAGATTATTGTTACACCACACGGATTCATTGGAGGTAAAGAGGCTAGTGAAGAAAAAACTTCATTAGAAAAATACAAAAAAGAATACGCAGACTATTGGAAGGATATCATCGGAACTGATGGTGACTTCGATTTGAAAGAAGAAAAAGAAGATTAGTATTATTGTTTCACCCTTTAAATCACACCAGTGATTAAGACATTATTAGTAGACGGAGACAATCTGTTTAAAATAGGATTTCACGGAGTTAGAGAGATGTATGATAACGGAGACCACTTAGGTGGAATCTATCACTTCATCAACATCTTAAGACGGTTTCTAGAAGAGCACAACTTGGATAAGGTTGTGGTCTTTTGGGACGGTGATTCGAACTCATCAATTAGGAAATCTATATACCCCCAATATAAGGCGAATAGAAGGCAGGACATGAACGAGTACAAGTACGAGTCATACCTCCAACAAAAATCTCGAGTTAAACAATATCTCGAGGAGATATTCGTACGCCAAGTTGAGATGATTAACAACGAGGCTGATGACTTAATTGCTCACTACTGTAAAGTTGCAACGGATGAAGACGTAATAATATTCTCAGCCGACAAAGACTTAACTCAACTCATATCTGAAAAAGTTACCATATATTCTCCAATCTCAAAACAGTATTTTAAGAATGGGGATATGATAACAATCAATAAGGTTGAGATACCACATTATAACGTTTTACTTACCAAAGTTTTCACAGGAGACAAGTCCGACAATATCGATGGTATTGAAGGATTAGGGGAAAAAACTTTAGTAAAATTCTTCCCTGATTTGCTGGGAAAACCATGCATTATGGACGAATTACTCGATAATGCACGAAATAACCAGCAGAAGAAAAAACCAAAAGCCCTTGAGAATATTTTGACTGGTAAGACAAAAAATGGTATACTTGGTGAAGAGTTCTACAACACAAACATGAAGATTGTAGACCTTGGGAACCCACTTATTACCGATGAAGGTAAAGAACTTGTCGAACAAATATATACAGACACAATTGACCCTACAGACAGAGGGTACAAAAACTTAATGAGACTTATGATGGAAGACGGTCTCTTCAAATATCTTCCAAAAAACGATGAAGCTTGGGTAAACTTCCTAAGACCATTTATGAAATTAACAAGAAAAGAAAAACGAAAGAAATGATAGACTATACTTTATCTGACAAACTAAAAATTCAATATCAAACTGCGAAACCTTTTCCGTATATTGTGATTGATAATTTTCTACCCGAGTTTTTACTAAAAAGTTGTTTAGAAGAAATTAAAAAACACAAAAAATGGTTTTCTAATGGGGAAGAATGGGTTGAAGAATTTGAGAAAAACAAACTATATTATCCGTCAGAGAATACGGATATGGAAGAATTTAAAAATTTTCTTCCTATCACTAATATGGTTACAGATTATATGAACTCTGAACCATTTATTAAATTTTTGGAGAATTTAACAGGGTTCGAAAAATTATATAGAGACCCTGTTATGATGGGAGGAGGAATACATAAGATAAATAAAGGAGGTAAGTTATCCATTCACATTGACTATAACCAACACCCTAACCAAAAATGGAAACGTAACTTAAACGTACTACTTTATTTAAATGAAAATTGGGTAAAAGAATGGGGAGGTAATTTAGAACTATGGGGAGGAGAACCTTGGAAGAAAGAAATAGAGGTAGAACCAATATTCAACAGAGCAGTTATTTTCTCTATTGAAGATGCGCCTCATGGACATCCAATACCATTAAACACACCTGATGATGTGTCAAGATATTCATTAGCACTTTATTATTTTACTGACGAAGAAGTAAAAGACAAACACTCAGTTATCTTCTATAGAGATGAAGAATTGGGAATAAATGAAACAGATAACTTATTTAAATTTTAAGCAAAATACAAACAAAAATTAAACAAACATGAGAGAGCAAGACAGCACAAAAATGGAATTCCTTTTGACTTTAAATGATAACATTGTAGTTCAAAGATTCTTCAACGTTAGAGGGTTTAACCCTAAAGCGAAAAACTCGGTGGAGTTGTACGACTTCATTTTAGGGTTGAAAGATGAGTTAACTTACGCGTTGAAAATGAAAACCGTAATCTATATGATGGACAACAAGGATGCTATTGTGCACGACCCATCTATTATGAACACATCTTACACAGATGGGCCTGAAGTATTTAACATTTATGTTAAAGTTGGAGACACGACAATTTGTCATAGAGTTTTTGATGGAAAATTTTTCCCGCCAAAAGTTCGTTATACAGTCGACGTACGACCATTTTTAAAAGAGGTACTTCGCGAGTTAACTGACATTTTTTCAAATAACAAATTAACTTACGAATATTTGGAATTCGACCTAAGTAAGTAAGTATTTAATAATACAGGGGACAATTTTAAAACAATATATGAACAAAAATTTCGATTATTTAGGTAACACATTTCAGATTCAATTACTAAATCAAATAGTAGTTGATAAGGACTTCTCATCGTCTATTATGGACGTGATTGAGTCATCGTACTTTGACAACAAGTACTTCAAAATCATCTTACAGATGATAAAAGAATACTATGTAAAGTATGAATCAACGCCTAATTTCGAAACTCTTGACCAAATTGTTAAGTCAGAAATTTCACAGGAAATCGTTGCAAAAGTGGTCTTAGATACCTTGAAACAGGTAAAAGATGCGCCTTTTGAAGGTACAGTATTCGTTCAGGAGAAAGCTTTAAAGTTCTGTAAACAACAAGAACTTCAAAAGGCGATGGACAAAGCTCAGAAAATTATTACAGAAGGTGATTTTGAATCTTACGATAAGGTTGAAGGATTGGTGAGAAACGCGTTACAAGTCGGTGAAATCGACAAAGGACAGACGGACATCTTCGCTAACTTGGATACCGTATTAGACGAGGATTATCGTCACCCAATTCCAATGGGAATTCCTGGAATTGATAGACTACTTAAGGGTGGTTTGGCCAAAGGTGAGATTGGTGTTATCCTAGCTCCAACAGGGGTGGGTAAGACAACAATCTTAACCAAAATTGCGAACACAGCGTTTAACTTAGGATATAATGTCCTTCAAGTATTCTTCGAGGATAACCCAAAGATTATTCAAAGAAAACACTTCACACTTTGGACAGGTATTGAACCTGATAACTTGGTTAAACACAAAGATGAAGTAATGAGTAAAGTTACAGAAATCCAAGAGAGTATGCCAAACAAGTTGGTTCTTAAGAAATTAGCTTCAGATACTATGACTATGAATCAAATTAAGAATCAGGTAAGAAAAATGATAGCTGATGGTAACAAAATTGACTTGGTTATGTTAGACTATATCGACTGTATACTTCCTGAATCTACAAGTAAAGATGAGTGGAAGGCTGAAGGTTCTGTAATGAGAGGGTTCGAAGCTATGTGTCATGAGTTAGACTTAGTTGGATGGACCGCCACACAGGGTAATAGGTCTTCTATTTCAGCTGAAGTTGTAACTACCGACCAAATGGGTGGTTCGATTAAAAAGGCTCAGGTTGGTCACGTAATCATCTCTGTGGCTAAGACACTTCAACAGAAAGAAATGAACCTTGCAACTATCGCAATTACTAAATCACGTTTAGGTAAAGATGGGGTAGTATTTGAGAACTGTAAATTTAACAATGAGTTACTTGAAATTGATACCGAGAGTTCGGTAACGTTCTTAGGTTTCGAAGAACAACAAGAGGAAAGAAAGAGAGATAGGGTAAAAGAGTTGATGGAGAAACGAAAACAAAAAGAAGAACAAAAACAACAATCTTAATACAAAAAAAACAAAAAATAATTATGGAAAAAATTTTAGTGGAGAATCCTAATAGATTCGTCATCTTCCCAATTCAGTATGATGACATTTGGGAATATTATAAACAACATCAAGCGGCGTTTTGGACGGCAGAAGAGGTTGATTTAAGTAATGACATCAGAGATTGGAATAATCTTACTGAAAACGAACAATACTTCGTTAAGAACATCTTATCGTTCTTCGCGGCTTCAGATGGTATTGTTAACGAAAATCTTGCTGAGAATTTCTTAAAGGAAGTACAATATCCTGAAGCGAAATTCTTTTACGGGTTCCAACTGATGATGGAGAATATACATAGTTTAATGTACTCTCTATTAATCGACACATATATCTCAGACGAGAAAGAAAAACAACTATGCTTCACAGCATTAGATAACTTACCTGCGGTTCAAAAGAAAGCGAAATGGGCTCTTGATTGGATTGAAAATGCGTCTTTCCAAGAGAGATTAGTTGCGTTCGCTGCGGTTGAAGGTATCTTCTTCTCAGGTTCATTCTGTTCAATCTTTTGGTTGAAATCAAGAGGAATCATGCAAGGGTTATGTAACGCCAATTCTTTAATCTTTAAAGATGAAAACCTACACTGTGATTTTGCTATTCACTTAGTTAATAATCACTTAGAGAACAAACCATCAGAAAAGAGAATTAAAGAAATCCTATTATCTGCACTTGAAATTGAAAAAGAATTCATCACAGAATCTTTACCTGTTTCACTTATCGGAATGAATTCAAACTTAATGAAACAATATCTTGAATTCGTAACCGATGGGTTATTAGTTAAATTTGGTTGTAAAAAAGAGTTTAACGTTGAACAACCATTTAAGTTTATGGAACAAATCGCGGTTGAAACAAAGGGTAACTTCTTTGAGTCAAGAACGATGGAATACCAAAAAGCGAAACTAAACGAAACATTATCTTTTGATTCTGATTTCTAATTTATTACTATTAAAAATATGATGTCACTAAAAATTAAAAAAAGAGGCGGGGAAGATGCGTCCTTTAATCCACAAAAAATATATAGCAGAATTAAAAGAGCTTCTAAAGGTTTAACTGTAAATTCAGACGAAATCTTTATTAAAGTTATTACTTCTGTACCTACAGAAGGTGTTATAACAACTAAAGAGTTAGACAAACTTGTATATGAAATTGCCGCCGCTTACACGGGTAGTCACCACGATTATTCAAGACTTGCATCTTCAGTTGCAATCTCTTCTTACCACAAAGAAACTGACCCAAGTTTCTCAAATACAATGCATACGTTACACGTTGATGGTATTGTACATGATGAACTAATGTCAATCATTGAAAAATATGGTCCGAGTAAAATTGATGAGGTCATTAATCATGAAAATGATTATAACTTTGATTATTTCGCTTGGAGGTCATTACAAGAAATGTACTTGTTAAAGACACCTGAAGGTAAAGTAATTGAAAGACCACAACACATGTACATGAGAGTTGCTCTATGGGTAACTAACACGTATGAAGAGGCGGTAGAATACTACAACTCATTATCAAACCAACGTATATCAAAGGCGACACCTATTATGATTAATGCGGGTACAAGAGTACCTCAATTAGCATCTTGTGTGTTACATTACAACAACTCTGACTCGAGAGAAGGGTTATTGAAAACCTTGAATGATATTTCAACTTATTCTTCAGACGCTGCGGGTATTGGATTATCAATGTCTAACATTCGTAGTAAAGAAAGTAGAATTAAATCATCAGGTGGATTTGCTGGAGGATTACTAAAGTACTTAAAAATTGTTAACGAGTCATTAAGATTCTTTAACCAACAAGGAAGAAGACCTGGTAGTGCTGCTATCTATTTAGAACCATGGCACAGAGATATTATGGACCTATTAGAGATTAAAAAGAATACAGGTGCTGAGGAATTAAGAGCGAGAGATTTATTCACCGCGTTATGGATTCCCGATAACTTCATGAGAGCGGTTAAGAACAATGAAGATTGGTACTTATTCTGTCCTAATGAAATTATTAAATCGGGTATCAAACCATTACAAGAATGTTATGGTGATGAATACGAAGAAAACTATCAAAAGGCAGTTGATTTAGGTATCGGTAGAAAAGTTAAAGCTCAAGATATTTGGTCTAAAATTATCGAGTCCCAAGTTGAGACAGGGGTTCCTTACTTATGTGCTAAAGATAGTGCGAATAAGAAAACTAACCACCAAAACATCGGTGTAATTAAACAATCAAACTTATGTAACGAGATTTACCAATACACTGATGAAGAGACAACTGCAATCTGTACGTTATCATCTATCGTATTGAAAAACTTTATTGTTGATGGTAAGTTTGATTATAAGTTATTGATTGAAGAAGTTAGAAGAGCGGTAAGAGCGTTGAACAACGTAATCGATAAAAATAACTATTCAACAGAAAAAGGATTAAAAGGAGGACTTGAACAAAGAGCGATTGCTATTGGAACTCAAGGGTTGGCGGACGTATTCTATTTAATGGATTACATCTTCACATCTGAAGAGGCTAAAGTTTTAAATAAAAACATATTCGAGGCAATCTACTTCGCAGCTATCACTGAAAGTAATGACTTATGTAAAAGAGGTATTAGAAAACCATATAAATTTTTCAAAGGGTCACCAATGTCAAAAGGTGTATTCCAATTTGATATGTGGGGATTAAACGAATCTGAATTATTTTTAGATTGGGATACCTTAAAAACAGAAGTTAAAGAATACGGAGTGTGTAACTCTTTATTTACAGCTCAGATGCCAGTTGCATCTTCAGCTAAAATCACAGGTTCATTTGAAATGACTGAACCAGCACACTCTGCGTTATTTAACAGAAGAGTTGTTGGTGGTGAAATTATGATTGTTAACAAGTACTTAATTAACGACTTTGAGAAAATTGGGGTATGGTGTGAAGACTTGAAAAACGAAATAATCATGAATGAGGGGTCTATTCAAAACATTAACTTTAACCAATACCTTGACCCTGAGGACAGAAACTATAATAAAAAAGTTAAGAGAATTGAACACTTGATTCCAAAGTATAAAACAATTTGGGAAATCTCTCAAAAAGAATTGATTGACATGGCGGCGGACAGAGCTCCGTTTATTGACCAATCACAATCAATGAACATTTATATGAGTAATCCAACATTGTCTAAAATTACTTCATCACACTTCCACTCATGGGAGAAAGGATTAAAGACTTTATGTTACTATGTTAGAACCAAAGCGATTTCAACAGGAGCTAAACACTTAGCGGTTGATGTATCAAAAATACAGAAATCAAAACCTACTGTTGAGGTACCTAAAGTAGATTACACTAACATGAATTTACCTCAAAAACCTGAAGGAATCGAAATTGAATGTTTCGGTTGTTCATCTTAAGATACTAAATAATCCCGACCAACATCGGGATTATTTATTTTAATCTATTTATAAGGAAAAACGAGGGTATTATATTTATAGTTATGGCAGATGGAACTACATATGGTATTAATTTTCCTTTTAGAGATTCTAAAAGAGGAGATTATTTACAATTAACAGAGCTTGAAGCTCAACAGATTAAAGCGGATTTAGTTCATTTATTGTTAACAAGAAAAGGTACAAGATATTACTTACCTGATTTTGGAACAAGACTATATGAATTTTTATTTGAACCTTTTGACGGACTTACGTTTGATGCGATTCAATCTGACATCAGAGAAGCTGTTTCGAGATACATGCCAAATTTATTATTAAATAATATCTCAATCACACCTGCAGACCCAATGGAAGAGGTTGATATCGCGGAAGGACAAAACATCGTAGGAAGTAGCGAATCACCAGTATATAGATTTCCAGGTAAAGGGACATCAGAATATACTGCAAAAATTAAAATCGATTACTCAGTAGAATCAAATACGTTTGCTCAGAGTGATTTTGTAATTATCAATATTTAATATAGATGGCGAATCGTAAAATATCATATACAACCAGAGATTATCAGGGAATAAGAACTGAGTTACTTAACTATTGCAAAACATACTATCCTGAATTAATTCAAGATTTTAATGATGCTTCGGTATTCTCAGTATTCTTAGATTTAAACGCAGCCGTTGCCGATAACCTACATTATCATATTGATAGAAGTATTCAAGAAACGGTACTTCAATACGCACAACAAAGGTCTTCAATATATAACATTGCAAGAACCTACGGTTTAAAATTGCCAGGTCAAAGACCTTCAGTTGCTCTTGTTGACTTCTCAATCACAGTTCCTGCGTTCGGTGATAAAGAAGATGAAAGATACTTAGGAACTCTAACAAGAGGGTCTCAAGTAACAGGGGCGGGTATTGTATTTGAGAATATCTATGATATTGATTTTACATCACCATATAATGCTCAAGGGTTTCCGAACAGATTAAAGATTCCAAATTTCAACTCCAACAACGTATTAATTAACTATACTATCACCAAAAGAGAGTTAGTTGTTAATGGTATAACTAAAGTATTCAAAAAAGTAGTTAGTCCAAATGACGTTAGACCATTCTTTGAATTATTCTTACCTGAAAAAAATGTATTAGGTATTACAAGTGTATTACTTAAGAGTGGTACCGAGTATAGTAATATACCAACAAGTGCTGAGTTTATCGGAGCATCTAATAGATGGTACGAGGTAGACGCATTAGCCGAAGATAGAGTTTTTGTTGAAGACCCTACAAAAGTATCTGACCAACCTGGTATTAAAGTAGGAAGATACATTCAAACACAAAACAGATTTATTAGCGAATACACACCTGAAGGATTTAAGAAAATGACTTTCGGTGGTGGTACCAATACCGCTCAAGATGCTTTAGACCAATTTACAACAGTAGGGACAACATTAGATTTACAAAGATATACAAACAACTTCTCTTTAGGTTCGGCATTAGTTCCAAACTCAACACTATTCATACAATATAGAGTTGGTGGGGGATTGGCATCAAACTTAGGAACGAATGTTATTAATCAAATAGGCACTGTTTCATTCTACGTTAATGGTCCTTCAGAGTTAACAAACTCTTCAGTAGTTAACTCGTTAAGATGTACTAACGTAACCGCGGCAATTGGTGGAGCAGGACTTCCATCATTAGAAGAAATAAGAAACTATGTATCGTTTAACTTCTCCGCTCAAAAAAGAGCAGTGACAGTCCAAGATTATGAGGCTCTTATTAGAAACATGCCAGCGGAATTCGGAGCACCTGCCAAAGTTTCAATTACAGAAAATAACAACAAAATATTAATTCAATTACTATCATACGATACTTCAGGTAAATTAACCAATATTGTTTCTGATACTTTAAGACAGAATGTGGCAACTTATCTATCAAACTATCGAATGATAAATGACTACATTTCTATCTTAACCGCTGAAGTTATTGACCTTAGTGTTGATGTTCAGATTGTATTAGATGCTGCTCAGAATTCAGGACAAGTTATTGCTGATGTGGTTGACAAAATATCAGCGTATTTTAATCCTCAAGTAAGACAGTTAGGGCAAAACGTATACCTATCTGAACTTAGAAGTATTGTTCAAAATCAAAATGGTGTAATCACTGTTGCAGGAATGAATGTTTACAATAAAGTTGGGGGGCAATATTCTTCGGCTGAAACATCTATGGAGTATTCCGACCCTGAAACTAAAGAAATATTACCTGTGGATGATACGGTGTTTGCTCAACCTTCACAAGTTTACCAAATCCGTTATCCAAACAAAGATATTAGAGTTTCGGTTAAAAATTTCCAATCAGTTACCTTCTCTTAATAGGTTTATTATCGTTACGTTTAGTTTATTATTAAAAAGAGTGTGTTAGTACTTTAAAAATAACACATAAACTATTTATAAATTAAAGGTAATACATGGGTCAATCATATAGGATAAAAACCGAACTCGGGTCTAATAAGACAATCAACGTCCAATTAGACCAAGAGTTTGAATTCTTAGAAATCTTATCGTTAAAAATACAACAAGCGGATATCTACACAAGAAGTTGTGCGGACTATGGTGTTATTGTTGGTAGAGTTACCGCCAATAATGGGTTGGGTATACCTAATGCGAGAGTTGCGGTATTCGTCCCAATAACCAATGTTGACGAATCTAATCCTTTAATATCAAGTATCTATCCTTATGAATCTCCTTCAGATAAAAATGAAGACGGATATCGATACAATCTTTTACCTTACGAAAAATCATATTCAAAGCACTCAGCGACAGGTACACTACCAACAAGAGCGGATTCTCTTACGGGGATAACTGCAGTTGAAATATATGACACGTATTACAAGTATACTGCCAAAACAAACGAAAGTGGGGATTACATGATAATGGGGGTTCCGTTAGGGGACCAAGCGATTGTTATGGATGTTGACTTATCCGATATTGGAGAGTTCTCACTAACACCTCAGGATTTAATTAGAATGGGGTTGGCAACCGAAGCACAAGTTGCGGGTTCTAAATTTAGAACTTCAACAGATTTAAATTCATTACCACAAATAGTTAATTTAGTTAAGAACGTTGAAGTTTCTCCATTATGGGGTGATGCGTCACTTTGTCAAATTGCAATAAATCGATTAGATTTTGATTTAAGAGATGATGCCAATGTTGATATACAACCGACATCGGTGTTTATGGGATGTATGTTTTCTTCACCTGACACTCTAAGAGTAAGGAATAATGGAAGACCAAAAGATAACATGGGTAACCTATGCGGTTTAACAACATCACCAGGTCAAATATTAGCGTTAAGACAAACAATACAACAAGATATAGATGGTAACCCTGTTTTAGAACAATATGAGTTAGAACAATCAGGAAATGTTATTGATGGTTCAGGAACATGGTTAATAGAATTACCAATGAACTTAGATTATTTTATAACTAATGAATTTGGTGAAAAAGTATTGTCAAATGACCCAACTGTTGGAGTTCCAACAAAGGCCAAGTACCGTTTTAAGGTCAAATGGACTCAACCAAATGATTTAACTTTACAAACAAGAAGAGCTTATTATTTAGTTCCAAACGTTAAAGAATACGGATGGACAACATCATCATCAGACCCGTCAACTAGAAGTATTCCAACAACAAATAATTCTAAACAACAACAGAGTTCTTATTATTTTGGATTGGCTTGGAGTGGTTATACTGATGGATTTATTGGACAGAAAAAAATAGAGAGACTTAATGAGATTATCGATTGCGAAGATACATTCTACGAATTTCAATTCAATAAAGTTTATACGGTGTCTTCTTTGATTGACCAATACAAAAGTGGTAGAAATATTATTGGGTCCGCGCCAGGTAGGTTTATTGGTATTAAAGAAATTGATGACCAAGATTGTGAAGATAGTGTTAACAAATTTCCTGTTAATGACGGGTTTAGAAACTTTGATTTTTTATTTTTCCTCTTCTCAATTTTAATGACGGTAATACAACCAGTAGCGTTAATCTTATTAACTATTGGGCATATTTTATTATTTTTATATAATTTAGTTTTAGACTTTTTATGTTGGCTTTCCTATGTTGGTATTAGAGTGAAAAGAGTTTTTTCTTGGTACCCATTTAAAAAATGGAGAAAGTATTGTACTAAAAAAGATTATACAATAAGGTTACCAATGATTACTTATCCTGATTGTCAGGCTTGTGATTGTAAACAAACCCTTAAAGATAGTTCAAATAACCAAGCAACTTCAGGTGTAGATGGTGCAGGTGTTTTATCTTATCTTTCATCTTCAGACCTTTATTACGATGGATTAGCATCTAGTTATTTCTCAGGAGATACAGAAAATGGTGAGGATTGGTCCATCATGTTTAGTGAAGCGATAGCAGGACTTGGGTTAACTTCTAATATTGGAGACCCATCAAGATATAAGTTACCTCTTTCACAACAATTAAACATTGGAGGAGGTAGATTTGTTGCATCATATGATTTACCTATTGGTGAAAGAATTAATATTTTTAATTTAAGAGAAAGTTATTTTTCAAATATTAATAAAATTAAAGTAACATTCGCAAAAGATTCCAATTTTGGAAAACATCATTATGATAATACCATAACGGTGTTATCGCAGGAGCAATTTGCTGCGGGAGATTTATTAACTTTTATTAATATAACTGGAACTACAGATACAAATTATCTTTACAGTGCATCAACTGCCGACGGTATTATTACGGGTATTAGTGGTGAAACTTATAATGGTAGTGGAGCAACAACAATAGACGTATCTTATGCAACAACACAAGTATCAAATATTGTAACACCTGTTAGATATAACTTACCTTATGGTTCATCTGAAACTAATTATAGATTCCCTGCGGATGTTGAGTATTACCAAGTTATTACTGCGATAACAGTATCGGACGCCGCCAAAATATGGAATACAGGTACGACACAATCTTTTGGTAATATTCTTAACAGTGTTGGTACATACATACCAGCTAAACCAAGTTTTGGAGGATGGTCGGTTGACAATGCCGTAATCAATTTTAATGCTTTTGAATATTTTGAAGGAGCAAGTTCTCAGTTTATATTAGTTTTACAGAGAGGAGTTGACCCATACTCTCCAAAATATGTTAATGAATATTCGTTAGGTAATTTATTTGGTACAAGTGAATTTGATTCGAATTGGACTGTAACCGCAGCAACAAGAGTTAACATACCAATACAAAAATTAAATAATAGTAGTATATCGGTACAATCTTACAATCAAAATGATATGTATAATCAATCGTATTTCTTTAAACCTGGAACCACAACATCGTCAATTGCGGGACAATCGTTTTCAGGATTTAATACAACAAATACGGCATATTACGGTTCGTTAGATGCAAGTATAAACCCATTACCTGTAGGGGCAACATTAGATGGTGTAGCTCCAAACAACCCTGGTACTTTAGGTTCTGCGAAAAGGATTACTCGAAGTGGGGTTTCTGCGTCTTCAGATGTTTTGGGATGTAATGCCCCATATCTGAATACCGATAGTTTATTTGTACCAAATGTAGCAGCAAATGCCACGCCAAGACTTGGGTTGACAATGTATAATAATTATGACTCATTTTTTGGGTATACAAGTAGGTTTGATGGAAACAATCGTTGGTGGAAAATGAATTGGGGCGGTATTTTCTATTCTGTTAAAGTTAATACTTCAGGTGTTATAGGAGGGTTCATATCGTGCGTTGATTTATCTACTTTACCTAAAGTAGTATCGATATCTTCAAATGGATTTTATAGTCCATTTTCTTCAAGTATTAAATATGATAACAGTGAAGACCTATCTGGTAGTGCGGTTATGAAAGTTAATAATAGTGGTCTTGTTTTTGCAAGTAATTATGTTAACGACTTAGGATATTATTATACAACAAAAACTTTTTTTAGTTACAACCCATCAATGTTAATTGATAACGCTCAATTGAACGTACTAAGGACTGATAGACTACCATCGTCAGACGGATTAGATGGTGGTTCTTGGACATTAAATCCATCATTATTACAACAAAACGTTAATTTTAATGTCTACCTAATAAATACAGACTCGGAAGATATTACATCTGATGCGTTTCAAACAGGTGCTCAAACTGTAACTGCAGATTTAGAGGGGTTACCAAACTCTATTAAAGTTTTGGAAAGTTTCGATTGTGAGGCAATGGTTGGGTTAGAATGTTACGAAGGATTTGGAGATACTTTTGGTATTAACCAATCATGTACTACTAAAGATGCTGTTGAAAGTGGGTGTTATATGTTTTTAAGAAGACCAATAACTGACTTAGTTAAAGATTTACGTAATTTTGGAGAATGGGGATTTAGGTTTAGATTTTTTTACGGATTATGTCGAGGAGTATTATCCCAATCATTTATGAATAATTGGATTAATGGTTCACTATACGCATTCCCAATACAAGTTAACACATATTATAATAATAAAAATAAACCAGAGTACCCTAGTTTCCCTCGAGAAATAGTGTACTTCAATATGGATAGTAATAACTTCTATTATAGAAGTAGTCCTTGGAATGACACGTCAAATAAATTTGTTGGCAAAAGAGCAACGGACACGGGAAGTGTAAATGCCTCGAATCTTTTATACCCAACAACAATTATTAATTTAGGGATGAAAGATTATTTTTATTCTGAAATAACCTTTGACCCATCAACAAAAGGATATGTTCTACCAAATATTAATCCAACTAGTTATGGGGACACTTCAGATTTAATTAATTTATTTGTTATTTCAAGAATTACTGATGATAGTTTTTTAAAACAATTAATCCCTGCAGGTGATAATGGTATAGACCAATTATTTAGCCGACCACAAAAAAGAATCGATGGTGACTTGGCTCAATTATTATCGATAAATTCTGAAATAGGGAATGTTAATTTTTCACCTGAATTTTATGAAATTTTTCCTGGGGCAATTAACCCGACAACAATATTAGGAACTCCTAGTGACCCGATTATGGCTGTGTGGTTTTCATCTACAACAGAAGACCTTCAAACCAAAGATTATTTAACACCAGGAAGAATTAATTTTAGAGGAACCGACAACGTCGGGTATTACCCATATCCATATGGTATTAAATCGCAATTAGTTCCGTTCTATCAATGGAGACTAGCGTCGGGTTCATCAACAATATTTGGAAATCAAAATAACACATGGGCAACAAATAGTCAGGATATTATTCAAAGTAAGTATCAATCTTTAGATAGGTCAACAACAGATACTAAATATTATTTAAATGGAACGTCCGTAGCGAATGATTTAACCGCGAGAGGGTACATATATAGTGTAGATGGGAATGTTGTAAGTTACCCAACTGTGGGTGGTCGATATACCTCAACACCACAAACTTCAAATAGATTTTTAGTGGGAGCACCATATCAATTCTATTTTGGGGTTGTTAAAGGTGAATCGGCATTAGATAGGTTTAAAACAAAATACTCATTAGATGAATAAGTATACAATAGTTCCAAGCGGTTTAAGGTATAAAGGGGCACCATCTGTCAATCAAAAAATTTCGATAAATCTTGATGAACAAAGTCAGGAAATTACTGAATACGACAGAAGTGCAACGGTTAACCTTGCTCAAGTATATGACGACGAAAGACAGGCTTGTACTATTTTTAGACCTACTTTTAAAGTTACTTATTTGTACGACAACGCTTATACTGGTACCACAGGTTATATACCATTTAGAGATAATCTTTATTACACATCACCCGAGGCTTCTAAACAAAGTGGTATTTGGAAAGGATTTCCACAATACTACGAGTTTGATTTTTATAGACCTGATGTCGGAGACCAACATTTTCAGTACAAAGCCAAAAGTGCATATACGTACAATTGGACATACTATTTAACCTATCCATCAGATAATAATTATGATAAGGAATTAACATATTATTCAAGTAACTCTAACGACATTACTTGGAAGGCGAGTGATGGTATTGCGTTTACAATAACAAATACATCACAAAATGGTAATGGGTTAATTTCATTTACTTGTGTTGCTCCTCACGGATTAACTCCAAACGAATATGTTGAGTTATCATTAACTTATAGAAATTCAAACATCTTCCAAGTGTATTCGTTAGGAACTGGATTATTTGGTACGGATGTATACACATTTAATGTGTTGAATATTGGATATACGGGTACGACATTTAATAATGGCACCACAGGTACTTTTAAAAGAGTACTTAATCCTGATAATTTAACGGAAACAAGGTCAGAATATTATGTTAAACAATATAAAGTTTTAACTAATCTAACTGACTTAGCGGTTACTAAAGTTGGTTTTGAAAAGAATGTTTTTGGGGAACAAATGAAGTTAGAGTATAGTTCTATTACTCCAAATAACGTTACAAGAGTTTCTCAGAAATCTAGTAGTAATGCTTACAACTTCACATCAAATTATGACATTGATTTGGCGGGATATAGAGACAACCAAATGAGACCATTATCTGAGATTAATCTGACAATCGTAAATAAAGGGTTTTCAGGGTATTTTAATATGCCTTTTGATGGTATTGGATTAAAACAAGGGTGGGGATTTAATTTATCTAAAGTTGTAAATCCGTGGTGGAGTAATAATAACCAAAAATCAAACACATCAATTCCTGTTTCAGGGTATACTTTAACTAATGGTCAAACCAAAAGTTTCTTCTATAATTTGGATTTGAAAAAGGATGACATTATGGATGGGGACTTCTGTGAGTGGAACAACTACGAACAAATAGAAAGAACCGTGTCACCATATTATCACAAAATGAAGTTCAACCAAACTGTATTTGCAACAACTACGGTCCCAACTAACAATGCGCCAGGATATTATTATAAACCACATAACCCAATGACTCTAAGAGTATTCTCCGATTATGTTGAAACAGGAGGAGTAGGGTTCTTAGACCAAGTTCCAAATTGGGCATTTTATTCTTCATCAGACGAACAGTTTAGATGGAGAGATTTGTTTAGTTATGGGTTTAAAGATAACACAGGGTTAGGGGTAGATTATCCATTTTTTAATACAGCACATTATCCATTTCAAAATGTTGTGTTTAGATTAATACCTGAAGGAATAAACTATAACGAGGTTCAGAGTGACTTCTCATTTAAACCGTTAATTGATGAGTGTGAATAAATTTGTAATTAGACAAGACGGAGATACTGACAAGCAAATCAATATTCCTGTAGAACTTAAGTGGGACTACTTGGGATTAGATATGGCAATTCAAGAGTACGAAAAAGAAGTAATAACGGAAGTTATTGGGGTTGGACGCGATTTTGAAATATCAAGGTTTGCACACGCACCTGCCACAGGAACAACAAACAATACAGAGATTAATTACGAGTTTTATTTCTATTCAGGAGGTTCAATGAGTGATATTAACAATTGGAGAGTTAATTACCTAAGTGAAGGGTTTACACCTCAAGAGGTTTATTACTATGAAAACAATTTCACTAACTCATTTTTTAAATTAGATTTTTACGATACTCCTGATGACAAAAAACAAACAAATTACCTAACAGTAATTTTACCAACACAACAGGGGTTGAAGATGGATGCTCAAATGCAAAGAACATTAGTGTCGATTAAAAAACCTGAATTTATATTAGACTATGTTGGAGATAAAGAAGGTTTCTTTCTTTATTGGTTAAAGAAAAGAACATTTTTAGACATTGACACATTCTATATGAGTGCCAAATTCTATAACGCCAAGACAGGTCAGTTTACAACTATGATGACTGGAAGAGGGACCACACCATTTGACCTGACTGAAGGACCACAAGCTCTAATGGAAAATAAGTACTCGTTTGATGGTACTCAATTATTATACTACAAAGTTAAATTAGATTATCCAACACAAACATATCAAGTGTTTAACACTTACGGTCAAAGATTAGGGACAAATTTACCCATAAAATGGTATGAATATGTAAATCAATAAGAATGTCAGATTATTATAAAATAACGGTATCGCCTGAAAACGTTGCAAGAGATTTATCCGTCGTTAATTACGATGGAACTTCTGTTGGGGTGTATTCTGCTATGACCAAAGTTGTTAGTTCGGGTCCAAACGGGGCTTCATTATTAACAAACTTAAGTGTCCCATTATTGTTCAGACAAACCGCTGTCGATGCGGGATACTATAGTCCATTTGACGGAGCGGTATTACAGAAAAATGTAGTTGCAAATTTTATATTTTCATCCACAACGGCAAACCCATACGTATACAATATCTACAATACTTCAGACGAGTTCCAAAAGTTTTTAAACCTATCATCTTATAGAGTTGATTGGGGTGATAACACTCCAAAACAAATAATAACGGGGTACACACCGAACACTCTTAATCATACATACGCATCTGCGACTCGTGAATACACAATAACCTTGGAACAAACAAATCCATGGGGAGTGACAAAAGTTTCTAAAAAAATAAGTACTCCGTTCACTAACCCAACAATTTATAACCCAAAAGGAGAGGCGTTTTTTGCTCCTTCGTCAGGTAACTGGATAGGAACACCAGTATCGTATGATTATATATTTTCAGGAGATGCTGTTAACGTGGTATCGGCTCAAACATCGATTAACTACGTTACAATCCCATTTACAGTTTCAGGATTGACCAAGTCAAGGGTGAACGAATTGGCTCAGTACGGGTCACCTAAGTTCCAAGTAGGGGTACCCGTAATTGCTAATGGACAAATATGGGGAGCAATTTCCAACATGAATCCAACATTTACTGCTTACACTATAACAGGTGTTGATTATTATGACTATACAGATGGTACAACAATATTCTTCCAAGAATCTTCAGGATTGACTCAAAACAATTTACAGGCAAGTCCAATAACAAAAGACGAAGTTTTATTGAAAGTTGTTGACCAAGCTCAAATACAAACTGACGTTTTTATTGAGAGAGGTAAGAATAGTGCGTATGAAAGGGTGATGAGAATAGGTGAGGTTGATAACTTAGGAGACATGATAAATTATGGTTACGGATTTTTTAATGTTATTAATAAAGAAAGAACGTAAATGAAAAAAAGAACTAAACTATTTATAAATTAAATAAGACAAAATGGCAATAGGCTCATACGGTACAATAAGACCATCAGATGTCTCACCACAAGATGTTGAGATTATCATGAACTACACTCCAACAAGGGATGTGACAGACCAGTTCGTGCTTACGCAATTGGATGCACAGACTTTACTTAGACCTTATTTCAATAATACTGAGACAGGTGGAAATGCAGGAGTTGAAGTATTAGGAGGATTATATAATCTAACATTACCTGCAAATCAATTTAATGCTTTAGGTATCTACACATTATACATAAGACCAGCCCAAATAAGAACTGTAATCACTGATTGTGGTGTTTTAAGTGCGTTACCAAACGTAAAAGGTATTATAATTGATATTACTAACGTACCAACAGAATACCAAAACAAGTTTGTACCTCAAGGGCTTGTTGGATTCAGAATTGAATACTTAAATCCTGACGGTTCCAAAATACCTAACTTTTTTAGAGTTGTAACTTCAAGTTTCTATTGTGAACCTGTTGTAACTAATGAAGTTAATACGACTCAAAAATCAATTAGATATAGATATGTTGATGGAGATTCAAATCTTATTTTCTTAACACTATCACCATCATCTTCACCAACAAACAAACCAAACGCAACTCCATTTATTGGGCAGCCGAATCAAGACATTATTATTACTAATACGTTCTTCAATCCAATAACGTTAGAAGTAGAAATGGTTGAATACGATATATCATCTCTTGCAATTGCTCTTTACGGTAATCAAACTAAATCTATTGATGATGGTATCTACACAATCTACGATAGTCAAAACAATATCTACAGACAATACAACTTGTATGAGATTAGAGACCAATTTAATGCATTGTTATATGAGGTTAGACAGAATAGAAATGATAATATTGATTTCAGTAAAAACTTTACAAATATAACAACCTAATGGCGATAACGCAAAAGACGACAAAATACTTTTACCCTCCAAGACCTGGTAGTGGTGCTGCAACCTTCTCTGACAATATTGTAGGATTACAAACAGTTGAGGGTGGTGGACTTACGCAAGGTAACTTTGAGTTCACAACTTCAGTGGTTGAAAAGGTTAATAGAACTTTTAGTGTTGGAGCGTTTTCTGAACCTATTAATTTAGGTGATTTAAATATTAATGATTTAGCTGAGAGTAGAAGAATTATGGCAACACAGTTTAGGGTTTATCCTAACTACGATGTGTCACAAGTCTTAAACTTCTCAATGTATGGTTCGTTGAGTAAAAGATTTCAAGTATCTATTACAAAAATTATTAATTATTTTCCAGCAGCGTTAGATGTTATTTTCACTAACTTGGATTTTACTACAGGCGCCACTGCAACTAATATTCTTTACGACCCTGTCGAAGATGAAACTTACTTTCAAGTGAATGTTGATAGGATTAACAATCCTTTTGATATTGATTACTCAGTAAGTGCTGCAACCAACTTATCGGTTAGAGAAATACTTGTTTCTCCTTATAGAAATTTATATAACACTTACTTAGATTACTCTGTTAGTATTAATGATAACATATACAATATTGTCTCATTCTTACCATCGGAAAATTTAACGACAGGGTTTATTCAATTCTATGTTTCGGGGGCTCCTTTTGGTACTACCGCAACAACAACCAATGAAAATTTTCAAATAAGACCAAACGACTTAATTACAGATAAAATATTTTCCGAAGATTTCGATGAGGTTGAAAAATTTTTATTAAATAGATTGGTAAGACCAGAATATACAGCAGCATTCCAAGTACCCGCTCAAACTGAAAATGGGGAATTTTATGTTAAGTATCAACAAGTAACATGGCCAAAAGACGGTGGATGGAATTTAGATATTAGGTCTTTCTTATTCGACGATTATTTAACGACATTGGAGACAATTGCCGTTGATTTAGATTCTTTTAAAAGTAATTTAATATCAAGATTTTTAGTTACAGATTCTTTAAAAGAGTTTGACACCTTAGGACAAAAAGTTGAAAAAATATTTCAAATTTATGGTAGAAGTTTTGACCAAGTAAAACAGTTTATTGATGCGTTGTCATATATGAATTCGGTTAACTATAATCCGTCAAACGACATTCCATCACAATTACTTGTAAACTTGTCTCAAACTTTAGGATGGACTTCAAATTTTTCTCCAATTACAAATGAAGATTTTTTAAGTTCTGTGTTTGGAAATACAACAACTCCAACATACCCTGGTTATGCAAGAGCTCTAACTCCTACGGAATTAAATTATGCTTTTTATAGAAACTTAATTCTTAACGCTTCTTATCTTTTCAAATCAAAAGGTACGAGAAGGTCTGTTGAGTTTTTATTAAGATTAATTGGTGCACCTGATTCTTTAATTGAATACAACGAACACATTTATTTAGCTGACCAAAAAATTAATTTAGACCAATTCTATACTCAATGGGCTAGTATTTCGGGAGGAACCTATGTTGAGGACACTCCAACATTTTTACCTGGTGAGACATATAAAATTAAAGGTAAGATATATTCAGGGTTTACTTCAACTTCAACATACGAAGATGTTAATGTTAGATTAGAAGATTATCCTATTGATGCTTTAGGGTTCCCTGCCGCACCTTTAAATACAGAAG
>Ga0208485_1000042_pt1 | contig 39068 bp, 40 predicted proteins | sample LakMenEpi27Jul12_FD_150707 | JGI IMG/M metagenome (GOLD analysis project Ga0208485, IMG submission 150707) | Freshwater microbial communities from Lake Mendota, WI - 17JUL2012 deep hole epilimnion (SPAdes) | ecosystem: Environmental > Aquatic > Freshwater > Lentic | place: Lake Mendota, Madison... | reverse complement strand
ACCTGAGGTACCACTAGAACCTGACGAACCTGACGTTCCTGAACTTCCACTTGAACCCGATGTTCCCGAACTTCCACTTGAACCCGAGGAACCACTTGATCCGCTTGAACCGCTACTACCTGATGTTCCCGATGTTCCTGAAGAACCATTACTTCCACTACTTCCACTACTTCCACTACTTCCTGAACTACCACTTGAGCCGCTTGTTCCTGAAGTACCTGATGTTCCACTTGTTCCACTAACACCACTTGTTCCTGAAGACCCTGAACTACCTGAAGTACCAGATGTTCCACTTGTTCCTGATGAACCACTAGAACCTGAACTACCTGATGTACCAGATGAACCTGAGGAACCACTAGAACCTGCAGTACCTGAAGTTCCTGAACTACCACTTGTTCCACTAGAACCCGAAGTACCTGAGGTTCCTGATGAACCACTTGAACCTGAACTTCCACTTGAACCTGATGTTCCTGAACTACCGCTAGAACCCGAAGTCCCTGAACTACCGGCAGTTCCTGAAGAACCTGATGAACCTGAGGTTCCACTTGACCCCGAAGAACCATTTGATCCCGAAGTACCACTTGTTCCCGATGAACCTCTTGTTCCTGAAGAACCAGATGAACCACTACTACCTGAAGTACCTGAAGAACCTGAAGAACCTGATGTACCGGCAGTTCCACTTGTTCCTGATGTTGCAGCACTAAATGAGGTTCCATTAATTGATAATGAACCTGATATTCTTAAACTACCTGTAAATTGATGTATATCATCATTAGTGTTACCAAATATGGTTGAACCTGATTCAAAAATAACAGACGAAGTAACTAAACTTGTATGTATTTCTTTTGCGGTTAATGTACCTTGAACGATTAAATCGTTTTGGATTTCTGCAGACCCCGAGACTACGAGGCCATTTTTGACTCTAAATTCGTTTGCCATAGTTGATTAGTTTCATTTCCACTAATGTGTTTCTATAAATATTAAATGGTTTATTATAAAATAAAAAAAGGGGGATAATTCCCCCTTTTTATAAACTTTTATTTAGATATTAAACACCTAAAGCTCTTGCTGTTGCCGTAATGGTCCACGTTCCTGAGGTTACAACTGCATTTATCGTTCCTGTATTTGATACCGTGAATGAAACTGCGGTAGTGTTACCTAAGTCAGTTGTTGTTGTTTCAGACAATTTAGAATTTGAACCATCCCAAATACCTACCAACGTACCTGCTCTCATATTAGAACCATTCTTCGCCAAGTAATCCATAACCACACCATTATATGTTGTTAATGTAAACATTGTTGATGTACCCGTAACAGATTGACTTTTTGCTTGAATGTCAACTTTATTGTTTATTAATATGTCACCCGTAATACCTAATGTTGTTCCGTCAAATGTTAAGTTAGCTTCAACCGTACCGTTTGGTGCTGATCCATTTAATGTTATAATACCATTATCGGTTGTGCCACTCAATGTTATTAAACCTGATGTACCAGATGTTCCCGCAGTACCACTTGAACCACTTGTTCCTGAACTTCCTGAACTTCCTGATGTTCCACTTGAACCGCTAGTACCTGAAGTACCTGAAGAACCTGATGTTCCACTTGTACCTGAAGTTCCTGAAGAACCACTTGAACCTGAAGAACCGCTAGAACCTGATGTACCACTTGAACCGCTTGTTCCACTTGTTCCTGAACTTCCTGAAGACCCTGAACTACCTGAAGTACCTGACGTTCCACTTGAACCGCTAGACCCAGATGTACCACTTGTACCAGATGAACCTGAACTTCCCGATGTACCTGATGTACCGGCAGTTCCTGAACTACCTGACGTTCCACTTGTACCTGAAGTACCTGATGAACCAGATGTTCCCGAACTTCCTGATGAACCTGATGTTCCAGAACTTCCACTTGTACCAGAACTTCCTGATGAACCTGATGTTCCACTTGTACCCGATGAACCACTAGAACCTGAAGTACCCGATGTACCTGAAGTACCTGCCGAACCTGAAGTACCTGATGAACCTGATGAACCTGCCGTTCCTGAACTACCACTTGTTCCCGCAGTTCCTGATGAACCACTAGAACCTGATGTTCCTGAAGTTCCTGATGAACCACCACCACCTTCACCAAGCGTCACCGCTATTAAACCTGCCTGTGGTGATGAGAATGTTACTTCAATATTGTATAAGTCAATCGCTTCAATCGTTTCAGGTATGATTACAAAACCATTATTATCATAAACTTGAACAACAGGATATTGTGCTCCCAAATCGTGTTGGAATGACCATGTTGTACTTGGTGATGATACGGTTAATGAATTATAAGCACCTACCGTAGTACTACCACTACTTCCTGACGTACCTGATGAACCTGTCGCTCCACTTGTACCTGATGAACCGCTAGACCCTGAAGAACCTGATGTTCCTGATGAACCATTACTACCTGATGAACCTGATGTTCCACTTGAACCACTTGAACCTGAAGAACCTGATGTTCCACTTGTTCCAGAGCTTCCTGATGAACCTGAACTACCACTTGTTCCTGCAGAACCTGACGTACCTGATGTACCTGAAGTTCCACTACTTCCTGATGAACCTGAACTACCTGATGTTCCTGATGTTCCTGCGGTTCCCGAACTTCCGCTAGAACCTGACGTACCTGAAGTACCACTTGTTCCTGAAGAACCACTAGAACCACTAGAACCTGATGTTCCACTTGTTCCTGAAGTACCTGCAGTTCCTGATGAACCTGAAGAACCTGATGTTCCGCTTGTTCCTGAAGAACCTGAGCTACCACTTGTTCCTGATGTTCCAGAAGAACCTGAAGTACCACTAGAACCATCAGCACCTGTAGCACCGTCTAAGTTTATTGTCCATGATGAATATGTTCCCGAACCAACTGTACCATTTGAATCAGGTGCTGTAAATGTTAATGTTGTACCACTATAACTTACTACGTCTGATTCTTGGTAATTGTTTACATCATACGCAATGATGATAGATTGACCAATAGAATAGCTTAATCCTGATGGAACAGTAAGAGAACCTCCTTGACCTAAAGTGAAAGAATTACTAGATGTTGTTTTATAAACCTCTGATGTTCCTGATGTTCCTGAAGTACCTGCAGTTCCTGATGAACCTGATGAACCACTAGAACCTGAAGTTCCCGATGTTCCTGAAGTACCACTACTTCCTGAAGAACCACTTGAACCTGATGTACCTGATGTACCACTACTTCCTGATGATCCACTAGAACCTGATGTACCTGATGTACCTGCAGTTCCACTAGAACCTGATGAACCTGAACTACCTGATGTTCCTGATGTGCCAGATGTACCTGCAGTTCCTGATGAACCACTTGAACCGCTTGAACCTGAACTACCACTCGTACCTGATGTACCAGCCGTTCCACTAGAACCTGAACTTCCTGATGTTCCTGAAGTACCTGATGTTCCTGCTGTTCCACTAGAACCGCTTGAACCTGAAGAACCTGAAGTTCCACTTGTTCCTGAACTACCTGATGAACCTGAACTACCTGATGTTCCTGATGAACCAGAAGTTCCTGAAGAACCGCTCGAACCACTAGAACCTGATGTTCCTGAAGATCCACTAGAACCACTTGTACCTGACGTACCTGATGAGCCCGAACTACCTGATGTTCCACTTGAACCAGAACTTCCTGATGTTCCTGAAGTACCTGACGTTCCCGAAGAACCGGCAGTTCCTGAACTACCACTACTTCCTGATGATCCACTAGAACCTGAAGTTCCTGAAGAACCCGATGAACCTGATGTTCCACTAGTTCCTGAAGAACCTGATGTACCTGATGTACCCGCAGAACCACTTGTACCGGATGTTCCCGATGAACCTGATGTGCCAGAACTTCCCGATGTTCCTGATGTTCCACTTGACCCTGAACTACCACTTGTGCCGGCAGTTCCTGATGTTCCTGAAGAACCGTTACCACCGACAGTTGCGATTACTGTACCACTTTGTGGTGTATTAAAATATACTTTTAAATTATTACTATCAATAACCTCAATCTCTGTTGGAACAACAACTTTATCGTTAGTGTCGAAAACATTAATTGCTGGATATTTGTAACCTAATTGGTGATTGAAAGACCATGTTGTTGCGTTAACACCTACTGTTAATGTTTTAGTTTGACCCGAAACGATAACCGCATTTTCTGCGTAAACAGCATATGATGATGAAACCGCAAATGACGATGTACCTGCAAATTGTGAAGTTGAACTTGAAACATAACTGTTGAAATCAGATTCATTTAACTTACCTGTACCAACAGTTACACCATTTAAGAATAATGAACCTGTAATGTTAACAGAACCAGTAAATGAATGGTTATCATCAAGTGTGTCTCCAAATTTAGTACTACCACTTTCGTAAAGTACTGAAGATGTAACAATACTCGTATGTATTTCTTTTGCGGTTAATGTACCGTTAATGAAAGTATCTCCATTTACTCTGAAAGTTCCATCACCTAAAACCGAAGCACTTACTGCACCGTTTACAATTTTATTTAATTCTAATCCTGTTACACCACTTGCAGGAATGTTATATAAACCTGAACCATCACCGATGAACGAACCTGTGAATACAGAAGAAGTTACTGGTTGATTAAATTTGACACTTAAGTTTGTTTCCCAAACTGACCCTGTTAAAGCAAATATACTATCTCCTGAAGAACCACTAGAACCTGAAGAACCTGACGTTCCACTTGTTCCTGAAGTACCTGATGTACCCGCAGTGCCTGAACTTCCTGAAGAACCGCTAGAACCTGATGTGCCAGATGAACCTGAAGTACCTGAACTACCACTTGTTCCTGACGTACCCGCAGAACCTGATGTACCTGATGAACCCGACGTTCCCGAAGTACCGGCAGTTCCTGAAGAACCACTAGAACCTGATGTTCCTGAAGTTCCTGATGAACCATCACTACCACTTGACCCACTTGAGCCTGAAGTACCAGATGTTCCACTACTACCACTACTTCCTGATGTTCCTGAAGTACCTGTGGTACCTGAACTTCCTGATGAACCTGAAGAACCTGAAGTTCCTGATGTACCGGCAGTTCCGCTAGAACCACTAGAACCTGAAGTTCCACTTGTACCTGAAGTTCCTGATGACCCTGATGAACCACTAGAACCTGACGTACCTGAAGAACCCGATGTACCTGCCGTTCCTGAACTACCTGATGAACCAGATGTACCTGACGTACCAGAAGAACCTGAAGAACCCGAGCTACCACTTGTACCTGAAGTACCACTTGAACCACTTGAACCTGAAGACCCCGAAGTACCGCTAGAACCTGATGTCCCGCTTGACCCTGAAGAACCACTTGAACCTGACGTTCCTGATGTACCAGATGTACCCGCAGTTCCTGATGAACCACTACTTCCCGATGACCCACTCGAACCTGATGTACCTGAGGTACCGGCAGTTCCTGATGAACCACTTGAACCTGAACTACCACTTGTTCCCGATGAACCACTAGTACCTGAAGTACCTGAAGAACCATCTGCACCTGTAGCACCATCTAAGTTAATAACCCATGATGAATATTCTCCACTACCAACTGTACCGTTAGCATCTGGTGCTGTAAACGTTAATGTCGTACCACTATATGATACCACATCCGATTCTTGGTAATTATTTACGTCGTATGCGATTATAATTGATTGACCAATGGTATAACTTAAACCACTTGGTACTGTTAACGAACCTCCTTGTCCTAATATGAATGTGTCGCTTGATGTTGTTTTATATACCTCCGATGTACCGCTCGAACCTGATGTTCCTGATGTACCAGCAGTTCCCGCCGTACCACTCGACCCACTTGAACCGCTAGAACCTGAAGTACCTGAAGTACCCGCAGTTCCTGAGGTCCCGCTTGAACCTGATGTACCTGATGACCCACTAGAACCCGAGGTTCCACTTGTTCCTGAACTTCCTGAAGACCCTGAACTACCTGAAGTACCTGAAGTACCACTAGAACCCGCAGTTCCTGAAGTACCCGCAGTTCCTGATGAACCACTAGAACCTGAAGAACCACTAGAACCTGAGGTTCCACTTGTTCCTGAAGTACCAGCCGAACCACTTGAACCTGAACTTCCACTTGAACCACTTGAACCTGAAGAACCTGATGTACCTGAACTACCACTTGTTCCCGATGAACCTGATGTACCTGCAGTACCACTAGAACCTGATGTGCCTGATGAACCTGAAGTACCACTTGAACCGCTTGAACCAGACGTTCCCGCAGTTCCTGATGTACCCGCAGAACCACTAGTACCTGATGAACCACTACTACCGCTAGAACCTGAAGTTCCCGAACTACCTGACGTTCCTGAAGAACCTGCCGTTCCACTAGAACCTGATGAACCAGACGATCCGCTAGAACCTGAAGTTCCAGAAGAACCAGATGACCCACTTGTACCCGCAGTACCACTAGAACCTGACGTTCCTGAAGTACCCGCAGAACCCGATGTTCCACTTGACCCTGAAGTACCAGCAGTACCACTAGAACCTGATGTTCCTGAAGTACCAGATGAACCTGAACTACCACTTGAACCGCTAGAACCTGAAGAACCACTTGTACCTGAAGTACCAGAAGAACCTGATGTACCAGAAGAACCACTTGTACCTGAGGTACCTGATGTTCCTGAAGAACCTGCAGTTCCAGATGTTCCTGAAGAACCACTAGAACCTGATGAACCACTACTTCCACTTGAACCTGAAGAACCTGAAGTTCCACTTGTTCCTGCAGTTCCAGATGTACCTGAAGTACCCGATGTGGCGGCCTCATATGAAGTACCGTTAATATTTAAAGAACCTGAAATGTTTACACTACCTGTAAAATCATGATTATCGTCTAAACTATCACCAAACTTGTGTGAACCTGAGGCAAATGATTCTGTTATGTAACTAACTGAAGAGGAAACGATGTATTGATTGGCAATCAAATTACCACCAACCTCTAAATTTCCGGTAATCGTTTGACTACCTGAAAGATTGAGTGATCCTGTTATTCCTAGTGAACCCGAAATATTGGATGATCCCGTTATTATCGCCCCACCTTGATCTACAATGAGACCGTTTTTAACTATAAATTGATTTGCCATTTTCTACTTTTGTTTTTGTGTTACACTAAGTCCTTTATAAATATTTGTTATTTACTTAATTTCATTTATTTTTTATAAAAACGTTGTCATAGTTTTAAATGCCCAGTTGGCGGTTGAGTCAACCGTCAATTGTATGTGACCTTCATTAGATAATGACATGTCGAATGTTGCATCGGTTGTGTCACCAATATCCGTTGTTGTTGTTTCATTATAGTTTATAATGTTACCATTCCATGTGCTTACAATAATACCCGCTCTAGCATTTGCTCCATCGTATAATGTATAATTAAAGAATGCGGAGGTGAATGAACCTGTTTGAATTGCAAAAACGGTTGTTGTACCTGAAACAATATTTGAGAACTGATTATATATTCTACCATCAGTTATATTGACACTTCCCGTTACCGATAATGAACCTGAAATTGTTGTATTAGTGTTTAATGTAATTAAACTTCCGTCGTCGTCAATATTTGAATCGGCAATTGTTGTTGGAGAATCAAATTTCACAACCGTGTTAGTTGTACCACCGACTGTTACCGATGTACCTGACGTACCTGCAGTTCCTGAAGAACCGGATGTACCCGATGTTCCACTTGAACCGCTTGTTCCGGACGTACCACTACTTCCTGATGTACCAGATGTTCCTGACGACCCCGACGTACCTGAAGTTCCTGCTGAACCACTTGTACCTGATGAACCTGATGAACCACTTGTTCCACTTGACCCTGAAGACCCGCTTGTTCCACTACTACCACTTGTTCCTGAAGAACCATCACTACCACTTGTTCCAGATGTTCCTGAAGACCCACTAGAACCCGAAGTTCCTGAAGTACCTGAGGTACCTGCCGATCCACTTGAACCTGAAGTTCCTGATGTGCCGGCAGAACCACTAGTACCACTACTGCCACTTGAGCCTGAAGTACCTGATGTTCCACTACTTCCCGAAGTTCCACTTGAACCTGACGTACCTGAAGTACCAGATGAACCTCCACCACCTTCACCGAGAGTTGCAACAACAATACCTGATTGTGGTGATGAAAATGTTATTATTGAGTTATATAAATCGACCGCCTCAATTTGTTCTGGAATTATTACAAAACCATTCGTATCATATATTTGAAATACGGGATATTGTGCACCTAAATTATGTTGAAAATTCCATGTTGTTGTTTCACCTGTAACCGTTAATGAATTGTAAGCACCTACGGTAGTTAAACCATCTGCACCACTCGTTCCTGAAGTACCTGCAGAACCATTACCACCAACTGTGGCAACAACAGTACCAATAGTATTAACATTAAAATAAACTTCTAAGTTGTTATCATCAACTAAATGAATACCTTGTGGAATTATTTGATTTTTATTTTCATCAAATACATTAATAACAGGATAAACATTTCCTAAATTATGATTGAAAGACCATGTTGTTGCCGGAGTTGTTACAGTTAATAATTTATTAGAACCTGAAACAATTACCGCATTATCAATCGCATATTGTATCCTTGTATTAATTGACGAAGATAACTCTGTAGTATCTATGTAAAGTTCTTTCTGATATCCGTTTGAATTGGTATCAACGATTGATGTTGAAACATGTAAACCACCTAATCCGATAATTTCAAAGGCGTCTGAACCAGTTGCCCTTAACATATCATGACCACTAACAAAAATATCTCTAAAGTGTGAACCTATTGATATAAACGCAGTACCACTAACGGATTCACTTACGTTTAATCCTGTACTATCGTCAAATTGTAATTTTGTAAATTGTTTGTCATATGTGTTACCATCGACATCAGATCCCGTAATATGAAACGGTACATTTGTTAAACCAAGTGCACTTCCTGTGAATCCTGTTGCGGTTAATGAACCGGTTATATAAACGTTTGTATTAACACGTAATGAACCATCTTCTAACGAAGCGCTTACACTACCTGTTGCAATTTTAAATAATTCTAAACCGGTAACTCCACTTGCTGGAATGTTATACAATTTGGTTCCATCACCAACAAATGAACCTGTAAAGAATGATGCAGTTATATTATCCGTAAGATGGATAGAACCTGTATTAACCGTGTTTGTAACTATTAATTCTTGAACTGAGGGTCCTCCCGAACCTGACACCGCCATGTACACTTTACCATCGGTAGTGTTCAATGCCAATTCACCTAACTGTAAATTGCTGTTTGTTGGTTTTTGACCGGATACAGCGCTCCTACGCAGTTTAACTATTTGTGCCATATGTATGGTTCCCTCATTCAATTGTGGTATATACCACGGTTAATAAGACTTATATAAGTCTTTCTATAAATACACAAAAAAATAGTTTAAATAAATAGAATTTAATAAAAAAGGGAACCTTTTGAGTTCCCTTTATATTTTATAACTTTTTTGTTTTAGTATGAACCGCCATCAATTAATGATGAGAAAACTAATGTACCATCCGAAGATTTGTAACCCAACAATTGTGTTGTTACTGTTTGTGTGTCAGTACTACTAACAAAACCTAAATCATCATCACTGTTTTTAAATACAATTTCAGATGTATAACCTGTGTAGTTTGAACCTCCAGCACCGTTAATTCTAACATTACCACCAACATAAACATCACCACTTGATGAGTCTACGGTAAATTTGTTTGTATTAAACGATAATGTTGTTCCACTATATCTTAATAAACTATTACCAATTGTATTATCACCAGTTGCGATTGGGAAATATGTATCAGTTAAACTATTTTCATTACCTAATGTGTTTGTTGTTGTACCAATAACTTTACTTGTACTACCATTATTGTTCAATAAGAAGTAGTTATTCAAAGAATCCCACAAGAAAGAACCTGATTCACCACTAGAACCTGAATCATATAGTGCCATACCCGCATATCTTTCAAACGGTGAATAGGCATTTAATAAAATAATATTATCACCAATTTCAACTTGTGATGATGAGATGTGAACGTTAGTTGTTGATCCGTAGAATTCAATATTACCTGAAACATACAAATCAGCATATAATATTGTATTTCCTGATACGGTTAAACCTGAATCTACCTTTAATGAACCTGAAGTTCTAATATCACCATCAACATCTATTTCAACATCACCATCACCAATTTTAAATGTCGTACCATCAAATGTAAAGTTAGCGTCGTCTTCTAATTCACCACCAACTCCCACTAATACGATTCTATTTTCAGTTAAATCTTCAACCGCAGCAGATGCTAATTGTGCTTGTACATTAATGTCGGCAAAACTACCTGTAAATCCACTCGGTATTGTTAAATTACCATTAAAGTCAAATGACATTGTCTTTTCATCACCACTATTATACTTTGTAACTAACGTAATATTTTCGTCTAAACTATAGTTTCTTAATGAGAATGTATCATTAGAATATAATCTAAGATCGTCACCCGCGGTTATACTAATGTCGGTGTCAGCTTCTAAATTCAAATCACTACTTGAACTCACAAGAAGGTCGTTACCATCTTCAGTTTTTATGTTTAATGAACCTGAGGTAATAATATCAACTCCACCCGAAGATTCAATACTAATTTTTGAAATGGTATTGTCAATTTTTAAGTAGTTAGTGTCATCACCAAAGAAGTTGAAGTCTGCATAACCCACAAAATGAATATCCGTATAACCTGAAGGTGCCGCACTATTATAAATTTCAAAATGTCTTGAATCTAATTTATCTGGTTTTAGATATAATGAACCCGTACCTTGAATGTTTGTTACTTCAAGTGCTCCTGATAAATTTAAATTACCATTGTCAAATGTTAAACCACTGTAGTTTGTTAACAAACCATTCGCACCCGCTACAACTAATCTCTTTTCTGTTAAATCTTCAACATAAACAGAACCCGATAATGTTGTTGTACCACTTACAGTTAAATCACCCGGAAGTGATAAACTATCCAATGTGATATCACCAATTGATATGTTTGTAAAGTGAGCATTTTCAGCCCAAACATTATTCCATGTTTTACCCGACTTACCTAAATCGAATGTTGCGGTTGTTGTTGGTAATATATCTGAATTTACTTCACCACCGAAATTAATAGTGTCACCCGTTAAGTTATCACCAATATTAATACTACCTGATAAAATAACATCTCCCGTTAAGTAGTGTGAACCTGTCTGATAGGTATTACCTGTCATGTACAAATCACCATCTAATCTTAAATCACCATTTAATTGATTAATAGTTAAACCACTAATAGTGTTTCCCTCAATATTACCTGTTAAATCGATGTCCGTATTACCGGCATTACTTAAAATGTATAATGTTTTATCGTTAGATGAATAAAATGGTGTACCATTAAGAGTTGACCCCCATGTACCTACTGTTAAGTTAGGTACCGCAGCACCTTGGTATATTTTTGATAATCCTCTAAATGCTCCAGCACTACCTTCGGTTTCACCAACAAATACCCAAGGACCACTCATGTTACCAACAGATCCTGTTGCTATGATTAATTCACCCTTTTTTGCTGTTGCTGATGATAACGTGTCAATCGAACCCCTTCTATGTTTAATTATTTGTGCCATTTGCGTTTGTTGTTCTTTTTATTTATATAAATACTTTATTTTTAATTAGAAAAAGCCATCACCACAATCAATAACAGAATTCATAGATCTATCGGCAAATGTTCCTAAATTTTGAATGCTTAGTGATGCTGACGCAAATTCATTTCTCACAATACTCGCCGCTCCTGATATGATTAAAGACTGAGCATTAGGGTCTAATTTTTGAACTAAGGTTGTTGTACCCTCAACTCGTAAATCTCCTCTAATGACCACTGAACCGGTTACTTGTAAGTCATTTGTTGTTGCCCAAAACGAACCGGTTTCTTGCCAAATGCTACTTGAATCTAAGTCACTTTGTAATATAACCTTTTCTTCCTGTCCTAAAGGACCCGCAACCCAATAATCATTGGTTGTATTCCATAATAACGAACCGGATATTTTATTTGGGTTGGTTGGGTCTTTTATAAGTAATCCACCAAAGGTGGCTTCACTACCATTTAATTCAAGTACATTATCACCAATTGTGACAACATTAGAATTTATTGATGTGGTAGTACCTTTTACTAATAAATTTCCCTTAACTGTTAGGTTAGAACCGGTGAACTCAAGTGCCGCCTTAACCGATGCACTAAATTGATTTAATTCATCAGTTCCCGCCTCTGCAACAAAATCACCTATTGATTGACCTGATATATAAAGATTTTCCGCATAGACCGCATGGAGTGGTCCTGATATTGCACCCAAATCAATCGTGGTACCTGAAGGAACAACCGCAGTGTCAATCTGGGTCCAATTTATCTTTTGTAAAGCCATGTAAAAGTAAAGTCTTTTACATAAATACTTTTATTCTACTTATGGGCATAAAAAAAGGGATTTTTTTATCCCTTTTTTATTTTACTTATAAATTTTTTAGTATTTCGACAATTTCATCCTCTATTTGATAGTCTCTACCGGGTATATAAACAGGTCCCTCCTCACTATTTTCTTTTTTAATGAAGATTGTGGGTAGAACATTATGCCCCGTTTGTTCAACCACTTGGTCCCATAATTTTTGATTTTGACCAATTTCAACATCAATAAACGGTATTTCCAATTCGGTTAAACGATTTTTTAGGTTTTTACAATGTGAACACCCATTTAAACTAAAAATAACAATACTATTTGACATTATAATTTATCTAAAATTTCTTTATAAACAATATCATTGTTAGCACCTAAGGAACGACTAATTAATTCTTCACCATTATATATCATAATTGTTGGTACAGTTCTAATCCCTAAATCTAAGGCGGCATCCATATTTTCATCCACATCAACCTTCACAAAGGTCACATCAGGATATTGTTCCTCTAATAATTCTAATCTTGGGATTAATGACTTACATGGTCCGCACCATTTTGCCCAATAATCCACCAATAATTTTTTACCTTCTGCTCGAAGTTCATCCACTTGTTGTGCTGTTACGTTTTCCATATTTTAAAATCCAATTTTACTTTTATTCGCCGCTTTGAATAGTTCGACGTCTATGTTATAAATATCAGCTAAAGTCATTCCTTCAGAAACTTCATGGTCTTTTTTCAAATGTTTTAATAATTTATTAGTGTCATCAACATCCAATTTACTAAACTTATGTTCAGCAATTAAACGACCCTTACGAAGTAATGCTTGGTCAATTTTTTCTCTCTTCATATTGAAGGTTGCCACTATTTGAATACTCAAACAATCCCCTAAGATACCATCTGTTAGATTAAGGATGTTGGAAACTCCTGCCGGTGAACCGTTACCTTCTCTGTCCGATATTACACGTTCCGCATCCTCAATGATTAGAACCGAATTTTTATGGTCCATTAAAAAAGGAATAATAGTTGGTTCTGATAACATTTCAGCCATTGACGGTGGGATAAACAAAATGTCTTTATCTTTAATCAAAGTAGTTAAATGTTTTATATAAGATGTCTTACCTGTACCAGGGTCTCCGTGTAATAATATAATACCCTTTCCGTTATTTTCATTTAATTTTTTAACAATTACATCGTGAACCTTTGAAAACTCGGAACCATAATTTAACTCTAACTCCATTGGTGAGACAAATAAATCAAATTCTTCAGTATCCATATGTCCCATTTCGCTCTTCACAAGTTGGATGTTTGATTTTTTCTTTACTCTCTCAAATGTTTTTATATTATTTAAATCTAATTGTTCAACTAACTTACCATTGGTAATATCATAAACAATATCTAATTGTACTAATGGGTCTTTATCTTTACTTGTATTACCATAAACCCTAATCATTATTTTTTTATCATAATTAACAAATAATGATTGTGCAGATAAATCATATCTTCTATTTGAAGAGAAAACATCTACCTCTTCTTTAAAATCACCATTCGTTATTATATAATCCATGATTTTAGGATCATAAAATAAATTATTAACAAATTTAGAAGGTAGTTTATCAAATAAAATTACAAAGTACTGCTCTGTTGGTATTTCACTTCCATAAACGGTATCATATAATGGGTAATTTTTTGGTAATAATGATGACATATTTTAATTATAAATTAAATTGTTTTAATAATAAAGTTAGTTAAGACAGATTTTGGCATATCCTCTCATATCGATAAAAATGTAATCCTCCGCACTTGGTAAATTTTCTACGGGTGTTGTAACCACCGCAATTGCTTGTACCGTTACTCGTAATAATTCAAATTGTGTTTTATCTAACATTACCTCACCATTCCTATCAAAATTTTTTTGTGAAATTTCTGATAAATGTTTGAAGAATTGTTCTTCGTCTGAATTTGCAATGAAGTATTCTCTAGCTTCGTCGTTTTTTTGAAAATAGTTTTTTACTGACTGAACATATATTAAAACTTCAGGGGAAAGTTTATTCATTATAATTTCTCAATTTGTTCCAAAGTTAATGAAACTGTGGTATTTCTACCAAATATTTTTACTTCAATGTCAACCTTTTCTCCCTTTATCTCTGATATCGTTCCTTCAAAAGAAGCAAAAGGTCCTTCTGATACTACAATTCTTTCTCCGTTTATAAATTTTAATCTTTTAGATTCAATGTGGTTTTCTAAAACCTCATCTTTTATAATTCTTTTTATATCGTTTTCTCTTAACATGGTTGGCATTCTATCCCCCATCATACCCATAATATTTGGTAATAATGAAATAATTTTTAAATCATCCTCCTCCAATTTTTTAGGTGTTTCAAAGTATAAGTAACCACTATAAATTACTTTTTCTCTTAATACTTTTTTCTTTCTTGTTACAACAAATTCTTTCTCTGTTGGACAAACGAATCTTTTAATATTGTTAATCTTACCTAATGTAATTTGTTTGTTAAAATCTTCACTTAATGATCTTTCTTTACCGGGTAACACCTTTACCACGTACCATGTTGTTTCCATAATCTTTTTTTATAAATATAATTCTAATAATTCATAATTAGAAGTTCAGTTCCCATGTTTTGAGTTCCGTCTTTCTTAGCAGCAGCTGCCTTAGCAAAATCTTTTTGATTCCATTTGTATTGGTCTTTTGGAAACCATTCGGATAATTTAGGGAAATCATAATATGATAAACTAAATTTACCTTGAATGTTTTTAATACATTCCGCCAATCTTGTATGGTCATTCACATCAAAATCGTGATTGGAATAGTAGTTCTCGGTTTTCCAATATGGTGGGTCCATATAGAAATAAGTTGTTGGTGAATCATATTTTTCAACAACAGCCTGAAAATCCATATTCTCAACAAATGTTAACTTATCGAAATGTTGTCTGAACTTTGGGTTCTTTAATTTATCCATGAAGATAAGAACCTTACAACGGTACTTTCCTTTGTAATCGGTGTAAGCTGCAGTTTCAGGTTTTGATCCTGAGAATACTTGACACAACACATAAACATATTTCCCCGCAATATCTAAACTATTTTCTTCGGTGATAACTAATTCAGGATTAAATACCTCTTTTTGATATGTTTTAAACATTTCAGCGTATTCGGGTGGTGTATCAACCACACCTAATTGTTGACATGGGTATTTTGCCAATTCTTCCCACAACACATCGTATTGCTTTGACCATTTCATTAGATTGGAATTTAATCTATTGAAGTCGTTGTAGACCACCGTTTTCAAATTAGGGAACTTACTGAGCTCCATATTAAAAAAGACCCAGAACATACCCGAAAATCCCTCCACGTACGTTTCAATGTCATTAGGGATTTGTGGTACTATCCACTTACCAATTCTTGCTTTACCTCCAATATATGAAATCATTATTATCTATGTTTTATCTTTAAAAAATATAGATAAAAAAATTCAAAAAAAGAAATAAATAGTATATATTTGATTATGGCATGTTCAAAATGTAAAAACAAGAATAACACTAAAGAAGAACTAATGAAATCCACGGACTTTATAGGTAAGTGGACCATTTTGTTTGTTGTTAGTTGGTCACTATTGGCGGTTTATGGGTTATATACCTTAATAACTAAACTAATATGAAAAATGGAAAATATTTTATAGTTCTTTTCTGTAATAAGAAAAGGGTTAGAATATTATACAGGTGTATGAAGAGAACCACCGTATATGAATATTGGAGGGAATTTAAAACTGAACGTACCCCACCATTTGTTAAAATGCAAGGTGGAAAAAGAAATAAAGAACTTACTTTTGAATTGGCATTAGTGTTCCCAAACAATCGTTGGGCAACCACAACTTGGGTTAAAGATAGTTTGGGTAGGAATGAGCCCGCACTTATTGAGGGGGATAAATTTCGTATAAAAGAAATAGTCCCATATTGGGAGGAGGAATTAATTTACGATTTTCAAACTAAGAAAAGAATACGTTACCACGAGATGGTAAATCAAATTACCCCAATCTCCGAATTGGCTCAGATATTCACATTAAATAAAAACTTATTTGTTCAAATTGAAAATGATGTGAAAATGTTTGGTAATAAAAATCTTAATGATTCACAAAGACTTTTTGATATTCTAAAAAACGATTTGTTAAAAAAGAAAAAAACAAATTTTTTATTCGTTAAGGATATAACAACCCACCAAAGGACTATGTTATATGATTTACTTGAAAGTAAGGGGTTTAGTCGAAGAGAATTATTTAGACATTATTCATATTAAAAATAATATCCACACCTCCTATTGAAATGGAAAATGAACCTTCTGGTTTGTCCATTTTTCTTCCATATTTTTTTTGTATTAACTCGAAAGATTTTTGAAATTCTTCTTTATTCAATTCCAACACAACTGTCCTTGAAATTGTTTCAGTATTTATTTTTTCCAATAAATCGGAAATAATTGCCAATTGATTTAATAACTCACCTTTTTTTTCCATATCCTAATATCTTTAATATCTTATCTATTATAGATATTTTCTTTTTTGGTTTTGGTTTAAACAATTCTGTTTTATCCAAATTTTTTATTTCCTCAATCATCTGATTCTTGTGGCTCGATAACTCCGTCTTGTCCTTCTCCATCTCCTTGTTCAGCCACTCCATCCCCTGTTGTAACCTCTTGTCCATAATTGCTAAGTAGATTAATGTCTTTTAATGTATCTAACGATTCTTTTTTAAATAGTTCTTGAAGTTCTCTTACCTTTTGTTGGAATAAATTTTGTTTTTCTTCCTCTTCTTTATTAAAAGTTAATATCTCTAACGCACAAGCAAATACAACATCATACCCCTCTTGTGTTCCATTTGCGATTAAAGATAATAAAGTGAATTTCTCATTTTTATCTTGAACCCTCATTTTCAATGAACGGTACGGTTTTACGATATCTTCATATCTCCATGTTAATGGTAATTTAATATCTAAACTTACGTTACCTTCAATTTCTCTTAAAGAATGAAAATGGGGTCTTATTGATTTTATACTTTCGAACACGTTTTTTAAATTAATATATAAGTTATTATGTACGATAAAGCAAACACTTGTATCGCTTGTTCGACTTTAGACAATTTCATTGGTTCAGGATTTTCCTGTGTTAGTTTTAAAACAAACTCAACAATAATTCGTATTGAATATATAATACTCAGCACGAATAAAAATAATTTAATTTCCTGTATCATGTTTTTTCATTTCGTCTAATACCTCTTTTCTGTAAACACCGATAAGAAGTTTAATTTCTTGGGCGTACTTCCTTGCTCTAATGGATGCACTTCGATTACCCTTATCAAATACTTTTTGGGTATCCACCGACATCTTTTCAACAAGGTCCTTGATTCTTTTTAAGGTTTCCATATTATTTCGGTTTTTAATACGAATATACGGAAAAAAATCTACTTTCTCAAGTTTAGATCTAATAATTTATATATTTCTGTTAATATATCTAATTCAGATCTTGATTTCTTATGTTTAAAATCGAATAATTTATAAAAATATTCATATATTCTAACCTGATTACCATCTAATTGCATGTAATAATATGCCTCCAAAAAGAAGTTCCAAAAGTATTCATAATGGTTTCCCCTTTCTTTGAAGTAGATTTTTTCTTTGTTAAAATTTTCGATTGTTTTGTCCCAACACCATGTAAAATGGTTCCTTTGTATGTCTTCGGTTTTTATAACATCTTCACCCAAAAATGTTTTTTCAATTAACTCATGTAATGAAACAAGAAAGTCGTAGAAGAGTTCTGTCTTCTCACGACTTATATTGTGTGCTTTGTACCAAATATCGATTTGGTGTTTGTAACTATCAGAATGTATAAGTTGTAAATAACTTTCTCTTTTTTCCATAATCCTTCTCTTTTATAATATAAGGATAAAAGAATTGAAAAAGAATAATTACTGAGTTTTTTTATTGTAATTAACCATGTCTTTCATTTTCTTAATTTCCTCTTCAAGAACGTCAGACATTTTAAAAGTTGTTTCATTAACAACTTTAACCTCTTCCGGCGATTTCCAAGAATGTCCCCAACTAACACTAAACTCAGCGTCTTCTTTCTTTTTCTTTCTTTCAGCCTGTTTTGCTAAATTTTTTCCAGTATCACTTTTTATAACGTTCGCATATTCTTGTGAATTACCTGTTGTTGCGTCACCTTCAAGTGCTTTCTTAAGTCTATTTTTAAATTGATCTGACGGTTCGGTATTATATTCCAAATTCAACAATGTACCTCCTCGTGTGTCTTCAACATATTCATTCTCTTTTTCTGTATTTTGTCTAGCCACCTTTTCACCCTTACCAATTGGTTTTGGAAATTCAGGGTTATCATTGCCATCAAATGACGCTGAGTCTTTCATTTTCTGTTCAACATCGGATAAATGTTGTTTAGTTTCTTTATCACCATCATGAGCACTTTTAACGGCGTCTAAACCTGGAATTGATTCGTTAACCATCTTAGCAATTAATTTAGTTAATTCAGATTCAGTTAATCTAATTGTTCTTTTCTTTTTAGACTCATACATACCAGAACTACATTCACATAATTCTTTACCACATTTCTCACATGTACCTTCTTTCATTTCGGTATCACCACATTCTTTACAGTCTTCCTCTTCTTTATTTAAGATTTTGAAGTCTTCAGCGTCGATTTTACCGTTATCGTTTTTATCAATATTTTTTTGTTTACCGACTAATTTCTCGTCGATTTCTTGTGTATTTTCCATATTTTCAGTTTCTTCTAATTCGTCATTCATCTCGTCTAACTTATCAATCATTGACTCATGAGAATCGTATTGACCTTTTTCGATAATAAGTTCACCATCGTGTTTTGCTTTATATGAAGGTAAAGCCTCATTGGCCTCTTCTTCAGTATCAAAGGTACCTAAAGGTACACCTTCACATTTAATGTGATATACTTCCTTAGATTCACTAATTATCTTATTTCTAACCTCTTTTGAGATTACGTTTTCTATTAAATTTTTTAGTTCTGATACTTTCATGTTAAATAAATATCTGGTTTATATCATTTAATACAATTTTTTCCACTTCATTACGTGGTATTCCGTATTTTTTTGATATTTCGTTTATTGCTTCGTTAATTTCCTTGTCTTCTTTAATGAATTCAAGTGCTCCGGTGTTACCTTGGTTACAATATGGGAATTTTTTACACTTTTCCTTAACCTTAACATAGATACCGTCTGGTCCACCGTATTTTGGGAATTTCTTATCTTTAACCGCTCGACCCTTGTATATACTATCGGGACCATCAATCTTTAATGGATTTCTATTTCCTTTAGGTGTTTTACCAAATAATGGGACATCGTATCCACCTGACGACGATGAGTCAGTTGCCTCACCCATCTCCACCTCTTCGTGTAATTTGGCGTTATGTATTTTATATATTTCTCTCTTAGTGATACTTCCACCAAATGCCGGACCCGAAAATGAACCAGACGAACCCGCATCTGTGGATTCTTTTGTTTCTAATTTATTAACCCCATCAATTGATCCAATAAATACTTTTGGATTCACTCCCATTGCGGCTGCTGTACATAATCTTGTGTTTCCAGCAATAAGAATATATCTCTCACCCATTTTTAAAATTAGGGGTCTTTCATATTCATTATTTTCAATATCTTTTTTTAGTTCTTTGGGGTTTCTTTTTTTATATTTTTTCGCAATTTTCATTACTGAAACCCAATCATCCTTTTCAATTATGTTAGACTCTGTGTTTTCCAATTTAAGCCAAACATCTTCTATAAGTGTTTGTTCCTTCAATCCATCGAAAGAGCTCACGAGTTCCTCAACAGAAATGTTGATTTTCTCCTTTCTTCTTAAATCTTGCGACGTTCTTTGGAACTCCTCAATTTCACCCTCAATGTCCGGTTTAAAAATTTTTTCCATTATTTAACAGATTTTAAAGACGATTCCCAAAATGACTTTCTTTGCCACAATGTTTTGAATAGTTCAACCACTACTTTGGTCGATAAATCAACTATCTTGTCATCAATCTTCTTGGTACCCAACTCATCTTGAATCATTTTAACGACAATTTTAGTTGCGTTACTTGAATTCATGAAGTCTCTTATCTCCTTCTTGGTTATATTTTCAATTTCTCTTTTATCCTGTGCTGTCAGTGCCATTATTAGTTATTATCTCTTTGTGTAATTAATGGTTCCATACTTGTTTCGAAGGTGCCTTGGAATTTTACCAATTTTTCCAATGCGGTTGCGGTGTTTTGTTCTAATTTTAACATGTCAGCATTAATATAAACTCCCGATTCTTTACCAGCAATAAAAACAAAACTGATATCTTCATTTGTTAAAGTACCATCCAATCTAACTTGGTCTGGATTAATTGACATACCCGGTTTAAACTCAGCAATTTGGTCGACTTGTTGTCTGAAATTATCAATTAGAGTTGAAATTGCGGTTTTTTGGTCGTCCAATAAATTCATATCGGCAGGATCATTAGAAATTAACTTTACTTCTACGTCATTAATAACGGTAAAATCCTTTTCTTGTGGTTCTTGATTTTGTGGTTGTTGAGTTTCTATCTCTTCTCTAAGGATATTGTTTGAAAATGTTCTATTTTCATTAAGTTTCCTTAATGTGTTTAACATTTTTTTAGTATCATCATATCCTGACATCTGTTTCTTTTGCATTGTTGAAAAATATTCTAAAATTAAACGAAGGGTTTATATCTGTATAAATATTAGAGAAGTTGGATTTACATACAATTCCTTTAAAATTAGATACGTTCTCCAAATATCCTTGAGATGGGACTACTTGTTTAAAAATTCCATGTTTTTCACATAAATCTTCACACAACTGAGATAACGACTCCATTTGAGAATCGTTGTATTTGTCCCAAAAGTAGTAGTTTCTCCAATTACGAATGTGCGGTTCGGACCTGTATGGGTCGCCAATCCAATTATTAAGGACACCAGTGATGGTATTTTTGTTTAACCACCCTAAGTTCTCAATTGCTATTTTAATCTGTTTCTTGTCTATTTGAGGGTTGTGGAATGTTTTAGAACTATGGTTTGAGTCGAATAATTTATAGACCATACCTAATTTAGAAACGACAAAATGGGGGACATCTTCATATCCACCATTTTTACGGTACCTTATCTTATTGATAAAATCGTCAACCCTTCTCTGTGTGTCGTAAAGAAGTATTTGTGTTTTTTTAGATTTTCGTTTTACAATGTTTAGATTATCTAATATTTCTACGTCGTGAACTAACATTTCTTGATATAATTTTTGGGCCGTTAGGGATTGGAGTTTGATCCATCACCACGTCTTCCTCAGACTGAGGAATTATTGTTTTATTATTATCCAAATCATAGATAATTTGATTTGGGTTAATGTCGTCACTTTCCCAATATAAGTCTAGATTTTCGCCAAAATTAATCTTAATGATTTGCGGTTCTTTAGAGTCTTGTGAATTTGACGTGTCCTGAGGGGATTCTAAATCTTCTACTAGTTTTTTTTTTCGTCCGTCAACTCTTCTGTTTGACCTAATGTTGGTTGCTCGATTTCTATCTCCGTGTCGGGTATTACCTCCTGAATAATTAGGTCAATCGGTAATGGGATGGGTTCAAATGGTAATGTTATAGTTTCAGGAACCGAGTCATTAATTTCCTCTTGAATTGATTCTTGATTAAACTCTTGTATTGCCTCTGTTATGAATTCATCACTAAAACTTAACTCAGGTTCATCAACGGGAGTTATGAACTCATTATCTTGGAAAATATTCTCCGTTTCGGGTTCTATAGTGGAAAAATTTTCACGAATTTCTTCTTCTGTTGGTTCTTCTTGTAAAATTTTCTCAATTTCCTCTTCGGTAAAGAAAGGTTCTTCATCTTCTAACCCATCCATTAAGGTAATGTCCCAATCTGATATGTTCTCATCAGTTGTCAATTGTTCTTTTACTAAAGGATTGTCAAACGGTTCATCATATAGTCCCAACTCTTCGTCTTGTTGGGTTATTTGGGTTAATAATTCTCTTTGTTTCAACTTCTCTTCAGAAACCCATTTACCATTCTCAAGTTCACTATTATTTGTGATAACATTATCAACAAAATCGGTCATTACCTTTTCGTTTTGATTATTAAATAAATCTATAGTGTTGTCTAAAATGTCTTGTTTTTCTTTTTTAATTCTTTCCTCTTCCTCTATTTCCTCAAGTATTTCCTGTAATCTTTTCTCATTTTTTTCTCTAAGTTCGGAATTTGCTAACACACCCACCGGTTCATCTTCGGGAAGAATTGGTCCATGTAACTCCTCTCTCATTGCCTCAATCTTTTCCATCCTTTCAAATGTTTTTTTCATTTGGATAGATTCGGCTCTTTTTAATATATCTTCGTCACTTAACGTTAAATCCTCTTTATATTTTTCAGCGGCCCTTACTAAATTCTCATTTGGTTCAGATGGGTTTAATAAAGCATCCTCTAATATTTTTAAATCTGATTCACTTAAACGTATTCTTGTGGTCTCATCAACAAACTCTTTTAATTGGTCCGGTGTCTGTGGTAAATCCTGTTCTTTTTTTCTATCCTCTTCCGTAAATTTAACCAACATGTGTAAGAAAGAAAGTGAAATTATAGGTAACATACCACCAGCAAAAAATGCTAAGAATCTTTTGTTACCAACTAAATCGGTTGACTCGACACCTAATAATTCAGTTAGTGGTGAAACCAAATCAACCCAATCTATAAATTCTTTACTATTAATATTAATGTATGTGTATGCAAAAAATACATTACCTATAAATTGAATTAGGGTAACAATAGCAAATGGGAAATAAACTTTTTTCCCCATGTTTGCCGAAATCGCGGCGAGTGCTGATAATGCGGCAATTTCAATACCTATTGAAAGATAGACAGACCACGTTACAGGATTAGATATTCCATACCATTTTGTAACGTGTGAAATAGAAACAATTGCCACGGTGATGATTGGAATCAAAAACGCGGCAATAATTAATGTTTTATAGTTGTTATTGAACCAATGTTTCATTATTTGATTTTACTTTCAAGGACCTTAATTTCTTCCTCTATTTGTGTTTGACGTTGTACATCTAATATTTTTCTATCAGTTGCCTGTATCATCCTTTTTTCCGCTTTAAGACCTTCGACTTGTCTCAATACCGCTTGTTTATTTTCTAATTCAATAAATTCTTTTCTAATTTTACTAATTTCTCGAGTATCACTACATCCCTTTAAAAATCCTAATATTGTTAATGCTAATACGATAGTCGTAAAATTTTCTTGTATGAATTTTTTCATTGTTTTAATTTTTACTTTTATAAATAGTTTAATAGACCAAAACTCTCATTACGTAATTTCTTAATGGCCTTATCACGTAATTGTCTAATACGTTCTTTTGTACATCCAAACTCTTCACCTAAATCGTCTAAATTACATTCAACACCTGTTAAACCGTAGTATTTTTCAATGATGATTTTCTCCCTTTCATCTAAAACACTTAACATCATGTTCACTTTTTTCTTTATTTCCTCAGGAGTATTTAAAATTTCATCGGGACTTTGTGCCTCTTTGTTTGGTATTAAATCAATTAATTGATCTCCTTCCTCGTTTATTTCTTTATATAAACCAACACAATATGGTAAATTAGAACTTACAGGTTCGTCTGAATTATTGATATAATAATTGTCTTCGTCGTGTACTTCTTCCTTTTTTTGTTTTTGGGCCTCTTGTACTAAATTAGATGGTATACGAATGGTTCTCGCATTTTCATTCATCGATGCCATCATCGATTGTTTAACCCACCAAACTGCGTATGAAATGAACTTTAAACCACTCGTTGGGTCAAATCTTTCCGCCGCCTTCATCAAACCAATATTACCCTCCGATATTAAATCCATAATATCCAATCCTTGACCTTGGTACATTTTTGCGACCGATATTACAAATCGTAAATTACCCACAACCAACTCGTCGAATAGTTCCTTCTTTAATTTCTTATCAATGTTCTTATTATTCAATAAAATAAAAATCTCTTCCTGTCTTTCATGTGAAATAACGGGTATCTTACGAATGTCTTTGATGTACTGTTGAATCTCCTCGGTGTTGGTGATGATGGATTTTTTCATTGGAGTTGGGCTTAAAAGTTTTGTGTCTATATATAAGATACGAAAAAAAAACTACATTTCAAAATTATCTAGAAAATTTTTTTCTTCAGGGGTTAAACTATCAACACCCATCTTCTCAATTTTTTCTAATAACTCATCCAAATCCATTGAAGGTTTGTTTTTCTCATATTCAATTTTCATGAACATGTCGGTAGTTTGTGGTTTGAAAATGAAATCCTTGACCGCTTGTGGGACGTGGGCACTCACCAATGAATCTCTTTCTACTAAAAAATAGAACTTGACACTATCGTTAAACGATAAATTATAAACTTCTTCAGATAATGTTTTATAATCAGTATCTGAATCAAATATAATGATTATATTTTGTGATTTTTCTATTACGTATCTAACTTTAGATATTTTGTCAGATGAACCGAATATATCTAAGCAAAAATATTCAATATCTTCTTGGTCTTCAAAGACCCCAAAAAGGAATAGTATAAACGTTTTCATACGTGTTATTTCTTTAATCTAATTTTCCAATAAACACCTCCATCCAAATATGGAGTAAATTCTCCACTCGTTCCATCTAAAATTCGATTAGCAACCCCAACTCCAACATGAAAAATTTTATCTTCTTTTGTTTTGTACATTAACCCTGTCCCAATGTGTGATACCACATTACTCTTATTAAAACCACCATTAAACCCAAAAAACATTTGACCTTTCTTAGGTTCTTTTGTATAAACGGTATCCTTAACAATCATTTGTTTTATATCACTAATGAATTTTCTATTCACAATACTATTTTTTGAGATGGTATCCATGATGGTTACCGTACCTACATTATCCGGTAATGTTAAAACTTCTTTGTGTTGGATTTTAGCAAAATAAACTTTCAATATTTCATTAGTATCAACAGGAGTTAAAACAGGAACTTCAACCCTTTTCTCTACCTCTACTTCAACAGGTACCTCAACCTCCACTTCCACCTCAATTAATGAATCCACAGTTATTGTATCGTGAATTGCATATTGTATGGAATCGATTTTAGGTACATATTTTGTTCTTGTCGGTAAATGTCCACCAGGATTTAAAAATACCAAGAATAATAAAATTATTAGGATAACAATCGTAATATTCTTGGCGTTCAAATGTTTTTTCATTTATTTGAGTAGGTATAAAGACGTCATTATTATTCCTGCGAATGAACCAACCTTATAAAAGAAAGTTTTTCTCCTTTGTCCTTTTAATTCTTTTAAAAGACTTTCAGATTTTTGTCTCTCCAACCCAAATTGTTCGTCTTTCTTATTGATAATCAATTCTAAATTAGAAATTTTTTGGTCTTTAAGTAAGTCTTTTTGTTTAAATAAATCAATTTGTTGATCCTTGAAACCAATAACTTTATTTAATTCAACAATTTCCAATTTTGCTCCGTCATAACGAAGTAAATCTTGGTAGACTAATCTAGCAACTTTTGTTGGTATGGTAACTTTAGTTGTGTCTAATACAATAACTTTAGTTGTATCTGTTTGCGAATAACTGCTCAAGCTCAACATTACCAATAGTAGTAATAGCGTTAACTTTTTCATCTGTGTTGTTTTTAATAATAGTTATGTTTTTTGTCACGTTCTCAATATCTTTATCGACATTAACAATGTGATTATCAACTTTTTCGATTTGATTGTCAATTTCTTTGTTTGCGGTATAAACCGAGTCAATTTCCTTTTGTAAGGATTCGATTTTAGCATTATACCCCGCAACGTCGGTTTTTATACCTTGATTTTGGAATATGGTATATGCCGCTAAACAAGCAATCAAAACTAATAGGATGTTTGTTTTATCAATCTTCATATTATATGTTTTATTATAAATATGAAGAAAACCTATTTTAGACTATTCGTATTCTGATAGGTCCATATAAATGACCTCATCAATGATACCATAATCTTTGGCCTCATCCGCAGATAACCACAAGTCCCTTGACGCATCCGCCATGACTTGTTCTGAAGGTTTATTACAGAATTTACCCAATAAGAAGAATAATCTTTCATTTACTTTTCTCCATTGTTTCATGGTAATTTCAGCATCTTGGATGTTACCAACTGCTCCACCAGATGATTGGTGTAACATGGTTTCAGAGTCCTCTAAAGCGGCTCTCATACCCTTTGAACCGGCACCCAATAGGACAGAACCCATTGACGCGGCCATTCCCGTATTAACGGTTTTAATTTTAGGTTTAACCACTTTCATAACGTTTACCATTGAGAGTCCTGATTTAACAGAACCTCCTGGACTATCGATATGCATAGTGATTACATTATTATCGATACTTTCTAAAAACTTTAATTGTGCCTGAACAATCGTAGACATATGGTCGTTTACCTCTCCAGCAACCCAAAGGATTCTTTCCATCATCAATCTTGAGAAAACGTCCATTACGGTAACGTTCATTGACCTCTCCTCTAAGATGTAGGGAGTCAAACTACTTTTAACCCCTTCAAAATGGTTTTGTCTTTGTTTATAGTAATCCAAGGTCATTGAACTAATACCCATACTCTTTGAGTATGATTCGAAATCTTTTAAATCTTTAGGTGTCATATGTAAGTTTATTTATGTTAGACAAATATATCTGATAATTTTGAAACTAAGAAATTTTTGTGGTAATAAAATCGATGGATGAGATATTTTCTTCCTTCTTAATCATAATCAAATTATCTGACCAATTACGTATCAGTGGGTTATGAGAAATAACTATAATATGTTCAAAATAATTTTTGATTTTCTTGAAGAATTCCCCTACCATTTCAAGGTTCTCGTCGGCAATTTTTCCAAACACCTCGTCCATAACCACGATGTTCGGTTTTGGTAATGAGGATATCTTAGTTAAGACACTACGAAGTGCCAATGACGAAATTGTTCGTTCATATCCTGAACCGGCGTTAAGGGGTTTTACCACTCGAGTCTCGGTATCAATCATAATAAACTCAACCTCGTTTTTATCATTCACATTTAACTCTAATATGAAATGACAACTATCGGTAAGTAATCGATATAATTCGTGATTCAATAATGGAATCATGTTTTTCATAATCACTTTAGATATTCCATTCTTACCGTAGATGGTTAAATAAATTTTAAACACCGCAGATAACTCTTCTTCAGATTTAATTTTTTTAATTAACTCCTCATTAGTACCTATCTTTTCTTTTAAGTTAGAAATGTTATTGGTGTGTTTTTCAATACTACTATTTGTTTGTCTAATGTCTCCGTTTGCGGTTTCAATTTTAGTTCTAAGTGCGATAACCTCAGCATCAATCTTTTGATTCTGTTCTAATTTCTTTTTATTGTTCTCGTAGTTATCTAATCTTAATTGTTTTGTATCAATCTCTAGTTGTTTTTGTTCAACCTCCAATTCATATCTTTCTTTACGAAGTTTGTTTCTTTCGTATGTTTCAAACTCTGTTTTTAGTTTATCAAACGCTTCTGATTGTTCCCTTAACTTATCAAACTCAATTTGATTTAATTCTAAGTCTTTAAGGATGTCTTCAATTTCTTTTTTAATCTTTTCAATTTCATCCGTATGGTCAACCTCGTCTAATGAACGATTACAAGTTGGACAAACTGTACCTTCTTCGAACTTTTTTATTAACTTTTCTTTTTCTCCCTTTTCGTATTTACCAGCAACATCTATTCCTTGTAGATTAGCCATCTCACCTCTTAATTCTTTGTGTTGGTCCTCATGATAATACTGTGATGGTTCGGTTACTGAAATTGAATTTGCGTTTGTTTGACTAGCTGCCTTTAATTTTTTAAGTTCATTAATTTCTCTTTCAAGTAAAACCGGATTAGTATTAATCAACTCCTTATCAACATCATTATTCCTTGAGGATAATGCGTTGTCTCTTTTCTCTTCTAACTTTTTTAATTCTTTTTTAAATTGTTCTAATGATTTACCTAACTTAACAATTTCACTTTCGGAATTAATAATACTTTCATTAAAATTTGTATTATCAGTTTCTAATTGAGTAATGTTATATGTGTTGGACACTAATTTCTTACTCCAATCATTATAGATTTCCTTGGCAAATTCTTCTTTTTGTTTAAGACTTTCTAACCCTAAAAATTTAGTAAGAATTTGTCCTCTTGCTGTTGGTTTGGATTCAATTAACTCCTCAAGGTTGTAACCTGTTGTTAGAATTGTTGAGAGAAAATCTTCTTCGGTACCAATTGCTGAAGCTATGAATGCCTCTGTCTCTCTTCGTTGTTCACCTGAAAGATTTTCAATTGTACCATCTTCTTTACGTTTATAGAATTCAAGTTTGTTGGTAACAATATACTCACCAGACTTACTCATTTTACGTAATGTTTTACGTTCTATGACGTAATCATCACCATCAATGGTAATTTCCCCACGAACACTTACTTCGTTGTTCTCAGTGAATCTATTAAAGATTTCACCGTTGGTTTTGGTCTTAGTGGTTGTATTGAAAAATAAAAACATTAAGAGATCAACAGATGATGTTGATTTTCCCCCAAAGTTTTTTGGTGTTGATTCGATAACCGTAATACCATCTAATGCGGTAAAATCAATTACGTTATTTTCACCAAATGACAAGAAGTTGGAGAACTCGACTTTCTTAACAAACCAACGATTGTATCGTACCTTGTTTTGATTTAACTTATCTATTTCTCCATTTACTCTATTATCTAATCTATCAACAAGTTCCCATTTAACATCAATAGCATTATCCTTAATGAAATCTTTCATTAAATTCTTTTGATATTGATTGTCAAGAATGTTATCTGTAACCTCTAAAGATTCGAGTCTTGTATTTTGAACATTAGTTAAAGTTTTAGTAATAATTTTTACATTCTTACTATTATACTTTTGTTCAAAATAGGTTTTGACTCTTCTGATTTTCTCGGCTGTAAAATTCTCAGGAACGTCCTGCCAAGTTACCTTTATAAATGGATTCATTAATTATTCTGTTGGTTTTATAACCCAATCGTTGTTTACTAAATCTCTTGTCTCAACATTCTCACGTTTAAAACACATAAATGGTTCAACTTTACCAGAGTTATTAGCGTATATCATTTTATCTTCAAATGAGTTTGAAAAAACAGTATCGGGCCAAATGATAATCATTTGCGTTAATTGTTTATTTGTTCTAATAAAGACATTGTTTTCAAACGTTGGGTTATGTTTTTTGCCCCAAATAGGTTTTTTATTTCTATCTGGTTCCAAATTTATATTATAGTATTCTTTATACCATTTCTTTTTTCTACTCGGCATGTTAACATGTGGATAATTTAATTCCTTTGATTTATATGGATAATACTTATCTAACCAAAAATCATCGTTCCATCCACCATGTTCTAATTCAACACCAAATGATCCGTCTTTTGACAATAAATCAACCCCGTAATCGTCAGGGTTAATATATAAATCCCAATCAAGAATTTGTTTTAATATAATGACCATCTGTTCTTTCACATAGGTGTCATTATACGCCTCCAATTTTTTGGTTCCGTCTTCGTTTATTAATTTGTTGTCGTAGTTTTCAGATGTTCTCATCTGTTATATTATTTAATTCTGCTCTCCTCGAAAAATTCGACGATTGCGTTTATGGCCCAAACGGCCCCTGCGGTAAACATACCATCAAAAAATAAATTGATAAACCAAAAGGTCTCAAAAAATCTTGTAGTAATACTACCTAAAATTAGTGACATAAAAAATCCAACCCATGTACTAGTACATAAAGTACAACTAATTAAATCACCAAAAAATTTTGAATGTGCTTTTATCCATATACGTTGGTTTTCAAAAATTGCTCCCCAAACAAGTATACTTGTCATTCCATAGGCTGCGATTGCCCATAATAATAATATTCCCATATTTTTATGTTTTAGATAATATAACAAATTAATTTCTCAAAATGAAATTATTCATCATATAAATTCGATAGGTCACTATTTTTCATGTAGGTACCTTTATTTAATTTATTTAGAGCATTGTTTAATTTATCCAACTCTAATTGTAACTCTTCGTTCTTTTTTTTCAAACCATCAATTTGGTTTTTAAGTTCAGTTTCTTTCTCAATATCGGGAACAATAGTTGTAACCGGTACTTCTTTGATTATCTCTTTAGTTGTGTTCTTACCCTTTACCTTAACTTCTTTAATAACCTCAACCGGTACTTCTTTTATAATTTCCCTTATTACCTCAACAGGAACTTCTACAATTTTTTCAATTACCTTTTCAACCACAACCTCTTTAATAACCTCTACGATTTTTTCTGTAACATTAGAGTTAGGGGTTTCACCATATTTTAATATAGCGAATCCTCTATTAAATGTTTCGTTGGCAAGTTTTTCTATATTGTCTATATTATTTAACTGACAATACTGTATAAACTCATTATCCAGCGTTAACGAGTTCTTCTTTACCATCTTCAATGTCTTTAATGTCTGTTATGTTAAAATGTAAAAATGGTTGGTCGTTTTCTAAATTATGAAATGTATAATCATTTGTTTCCACGTCATAAATTCCATATCCATGATGGTTTACTGTCTCACCAAAATTTTGTTGTATTAAACTACCAATCATAACTGCCTTACCTCCTTCAGGTAATGTAAACGTTTGTCTTTTGTGTATATCACCACAAAGTAATAAATCTAATCCGACAAAGTTTAATTGGTCATACGCATCTTCAAATTCAAAACCTAAGTCTGTTGATAATCCCATAATAGGTCCGTGAAATAATCCAACAGTTAATAACCCTTCTTGTTTTGTGAAATCAGGTCTTGCGTTGTGTTGATATAATGAATAAACAACCCATTGAACGCAGCCATCGGTATCAACATAATCACCACTATCTTTTAGGTATGTAATGTGTTGATTGTCTAATAATTGAACGACTGGTGTTATACTATCCATACGTTGTGTATTATTCTCCAAGAAATCGTGATTACCCGGTATAATCACAACCTTACCAAAACGAGTTAACTCTTTTAAAAACCAACTCGTTAATAATAATTGTTCATTTGAGATATTAATTTTTTGATGTGCGATATCACCCGCGATAACAATTCTAATTTCGTTATGTGATATATTTTCATCTGCCCATTCTAAAAATTTTACACTTAATTCATTTAATAATATTTCGAATTGATTCTTATATAATTCGTGCATTTGAATTGTACGAATATGTAAGTCCGCAATATGTATAATTTTTTTTACCATCTTTTAATATATTTTGATAGGTCCATTGTTAAAATGGCGTTGTTAATTTGATGTGGGACTTTGTATTCAACAAATGTACTATCATCCTTTAACAATACCACAACGTTACCTAATAATTTAGTATCACTATATTTTGTACCTTCTAACATCTTACGTAATAATCTACCATATAATGGAAGTTGTAAAAAATAATGACCTAAAGCGTTATCGTGATAGTTGTTAAATGGTGGATATAATCTACCTGTATAATGATGTACCTCAAAGTTTTTGGGTTGGTTTGTTTTCCAATCTGTAATAACAAAACCAAATCCGTCTTTCTCTTTGTTTTGCATCAACCATACCTTATCTGGTTGTCCCGTGTATTGTTCTTCAGGGTCACCAAGTACAATTTCGGTATCTAATAAAACGCCACCTCGTTCTAACATTAAATCAAGAAAATCTTTTCCTGCTTTAATCATATTATCACTCTTACGTTGTTGTTCTTCGTTAATTTCGAATATTGGTTGTCTTACTTCTTTATAGTTATCAAATCTATTAATCAAATCAGATTCTAATTCAAAGTGAACACGGCTACCCATATTAGTAGATAGGTCACCAGCTTGTTTCCATTCTGCAAGCAATTGTGCTTGCCCCTCAGGGTCACCTTTAGACATCTTCAATGCCATACCCTCAGCATCAAATGGTTTGTGAAATTTTTTTATGATTTTAGAAACGGATGGAAAATTTCTTTTAACTTGTCCATCCACATCTTTCATGTAATATATGTGTTCTTCTTCGATAAAGGTTAACTCTAATTGTTTCCTTCTCTCTTCCAATAACTCTTTAATCTCTAACGAGATGTCGTTTAAATTCATATTAATCTATTTGTTTTATTTTATACTCACTTAAATCCCCCCTCAAATCGGCAATATCTTTATCACCTTCTAATTTAACAATCCAAACCTTACCCATTAATTTACCACAATTGATTCTGTGATATAATCGTTCAGCGTCATCCCACGCATCGGGGTCTAATACTATTACAATTTTCTTTGCGTTTTCATAAAGTTTTTTGAATAAATGTTCACTCATAAACTTACCCAACATAGGTATTGCATTTGGTATGAATATACTATCGAAAGCCCCTTCAACAATATAAATCGTTTCATCCCAATTAATAAGGTGTTCATTGAATATGATAATTTCTTTTTGAGCTTCAGGGTTTTTATATTTTAATTTTGTTTTAGATAGATAAGAACGGGCAACAAAATAATTTAATCTTTTTTCTTCATCATATGAAGGGATAATAATTCTGTTTTCATATAATCCATTATAACAAAAACCAATGTTATATATTTGTAACATTAAGTCTGTTATGTTTCTTTTCTTTATATATGCAAGTGCTTGTTTATATTGTGGAGTTAATTTTAACCCCATACTAGCGTCTTTAAATGGGATAAATTCTTTTGGTAATCTTACTTGTTTGTAAACTCTTTTTGTTGCATCTTCGGTGTCATCCGGTCTAAGTAATTCGTATTTTTTAAGTTGTTTTGGTGTTCCGTATTTTTTTATTAACTTATATATTGAACCATGTGTCTCATGTGTCTCAGCACACACCCAACATTTATAAACACCGTATCTGTAATTGACTTCTAAATTTCCCTTCCCGTCTCCCTTTTCTAAGTTTTTAATGTCGTATGAACACACAGGACAATCGAATGACACCTGACATCGGTAGTCATTGTGGTTTTTATAATCCCCAAAAATGTCTTCTAAAATTTCAAAGACCGGTGTGTAGTCTATTTCTTGAGTATCCATATTACAGAATAATACGAAAAAAATGTGATAAAAAAAAATGGGAGCCGAACACCACCTCGACTCCCGTACCAACTCAACTTGTATTTCTACAAGTCCCGTCCTGTACTATAAGTATACACTAACTAATCGTTAATGTAAAATGTTAGTTGCCGGATTTTTCTAATTTAGTCATATTAACATAACCAATCACACAACACGCGGCATCTGCCATGTCATAATTTTCCTTTCTAAGGTTACCAGTTTTACCATATAACCATTCAATATCGGGACACACACTGTTAACATGTTCCCATATTACGTGTTTTTTATCTATGTCTTTTGGATAACCACCAAATAAAACATTACGTCCCTTGTCATTTGGACCGACTAAGTCGGGGAAAGCAAATTTTCTTGAGTTATAAGTTGAAATAAATGTTGGTAAAACACTTAGTACATCATAACAATTTTTAAGAATTAATGTGTTATATCTTAATAAAGTCCCAATGGTGTAAATGTTATTTGATTGTAAAAGAGGTTCCTCAATTACTACTCTAACAATACCCATGTCTTTATAACCCTCTAAATGTTTCTTGAAAGCGTCTGCTTTTTTTATTAACTCCTCAATCTTATCTTCAGGTTGAGGTTTAATTTTTGGCGAGAAATGAGTCAACTCTAACAATTTAGAACCACTCATATCGAATAATGCAAAACCTATTGTCTTGGTACTAATATCAAGACCGAGAATTTTTGGTTTGTTTTTAAAGTTTACATCTATACTCATATAATAATATATAAATAATATTTCTAGTAATGTAAAGTCTTAGAAGTCTAATTTGATAGCAAATACTTGTGCACCAATTCTTTTAACCGGATACGATGGTTTTCCAACAACTAAAGGTTCTTTATTGGAATCTAATAAAGCAATTTCTGTAATCACAGGATATCCACTTGTGTAAGACGGATTTTGTGATGTACTAAATGTATTAGATGGTAGATTTACCAAGAAGTTAAGTTGTTCAACATCCGTTGCCCTTACAAATCTAATACTACCTGGAAATGGTTGTTCATCACCAAATTGTGGTGTTGTTACGTTATAGTCGGTTGCTCCTGATGTTCCTAAATAATTAGCACTTACTCCAACCATATGATCTTCTAAATCAAAGATAGACGCAGCATCATATTGTGTTTTGGTAATTGTAAATGTTGTTCCTGTTATTTTCGACGGGTCTATAAACAATCCTGTTTTGATACCGTCTGTTGTTAAATCAATTGCTTTCCATTTATCTTCATCGGGTAATTTATCTAAATCTGTTAAATCTGTAATTTGAACTAAAGCATAAAACTTATCCGCAACAAATCCGTCAGTAACACCTGAAAATGAAGTTTTTAAAGTATTAAAGGAAGTGTTTCCACTAAATTTCATTGTAACCTGTGAAGGTGTTGTTGTTCCTGTAATTTTAGAATAATAATTACAAGGTAATGCGTTCATCGTTGTTCCACTTGTGTTAGCAAAAACATATGTAACGTAAGCGGTTTGTCCTGTTGATGTTAATAATGAATTTGCTGTTACCGCATCACTTGGAACGGTTGATATTTTTGGTGCCGGTAATGTGTACTTTCTGTTAGACCTGTAATCTAATATTGCAACCAATTCTTGGTCATCAAAAACAACAATTTTATTTTTTACAAATACCTTACCCACTTTATTGTTTTGTTCATCAACTAAAAATCTAAACAGTAATTGGTGTTTAGCGTTCTTTGTTGATTTTACATAATAGTCGGTGGTATCCATAAAGAATCTAGCACCCATTGTTGTACCCGTATTTCTATGATAATAAATGAAAGGAATATAAATTTCAAAATATTCACTATCACTCAAATCTCTTAAATCATTTTCTCTATCATAGTCTTCTACAATGGATATATCAGAACTTGTGGTTCCTGTTTTATGACTTATGTAATCATCGTACTTGTAAAATCTTTCAATGTCGTATCTTAAATCACCCAACTCAGAATAATGAATTATTGCTATACATCTTTGTTCTGATGGTGTCACTTCTATTAATTCATCAAATGAATTTTTGTATGTTGTCCCTGTAATTGTAATTCCACTTGTTGATAATCCATTAAAAGGAACGAATGTTTGTCCTGTTGAGGTGTATCCTAATAATTCTTTTGTTGAAACATATTGATTACCGTCATATCCCGCTAATGTTTCATCTGTACCGTTATAATCTGCTCCGATTGGTTTTTGTGTCCAAACGGTATTCATTGTCCATGAATTTAATTGTTGTGTTTGATTAATTGGTTCTAACATGTAACCACTCACATCATATATGTCTAATTCAATTGGATATTCTTGTTCACAATTATTACAAACAACTTGAACGTTACCACTTAATGTTGAAAGATTAATTACGTTTCTATCTAAGTTTAATGTGTTACCACTAACACTAAGAACTTTATAAACTAAACTATTTGTTTTACCTGTAATAACATTATTTGTTCCAAATGTGTCAAACACTAAAGTGATATATTCACAATTTTGAAAGGTACTACCAGTTAATACATCTAAACCTGTTGATCCACTTAATTTTGTATAGGATATTGTTTGTGTTTTACATTCGACACTTGGGGTTCCTCCACTATAATTTGTAACAAATCCAGCGGGTCCCATGTCATTTCTTATTGGTGTTGGTTCGTTGTTTGGATTTAAAACAGGTACACCGTATGTTGTTGTATTTGTTGATGAGTCTAATTTAATAGGATATTTTATACCACTGTCTTTATCAAAAGGTGACATTACTTTTTGATGTGTTGTCTGTCCTGTTAATGTTGAAAACGCAGTAGTATAATCAAATTCAGAATCCCCAATTTGAAAATATTCTATATTGAAACTACCTTTAGCTATGGCATTTCTACCCTTTTGGGTTATCCTTGCGGATAAGAATTCTGAATTGTTATTGTTTAAAAAACTCATATGTTATAAATATCTTTGTTTAATTTTAATTATAGTGGTACATCACCGCCTCCCCCTGAAGAACCACAATTAGGTGAAAGTACATTCCACACGGTACCATTTTCGTAAATTTGAATTAATTCATAATAGGATGAACCGTTAGTAAATGTATTAATGCCTGATGTTAAACTAACCGCGTACTTATAACCTTCTACTCCAATGAACACATCATTACCATTTTGGTCAAGATAAACTTGTTGATCCATTAAACCACTTATTGTAGTTGCGTATGACCATAACGCACCTGTCAACACATAACCAGGTGTTAAACAATATGTTGTACCAATATCCAGAACCGGTGAAGCAATATAAAATCTATTTAAAGGTGGTGTTGGACTAGGGGTAGGGGTTGGAGTTACAACACCCGCACATTGAATATTTACGGACCAAACATCATCCACATTGTTTGGTGATAATGCTATTGGTGCTGTTAATGTGTTTATATAATATGTTTTAGTGTTATCATATGTTATCGTCAACGTTATTGGATCATTTGATGTTGTTGGGTACCAATAATCTTCCGAATCATATCCATTTGAATTACCAAACCATCCAGTAGTATCAACCGTTCCTGAACCAGTTTTAACTGTTATATTGTTTGGTCTATTATTTGCAGTACATACAAAATAAATTGTTGATCCGTTTGGTGCATCAGATAAATCCAATTGGTAATCACCATAATTGTGTAAGGTTGACCCTGTATAGGTTCCGGAAACAGTATCACCACATCCAGGTAATGGTTCCGCAGTAGGTGTTAGTGTTGGTGTTATTGTTAGTGTTGGAGTAATAGTTAACGTTGGTGTTAACGTTGGTGTTGGGGTTATTACTTCTTCGGATGTTGGTGTTATTGTTAACGTTGGTGTAATAGTCGGTGTCAACGTAGGTGTAAACGTAGGTGTTATCGTTGGTGTTATCGTTGGTGTTGGAGTTGGGATATTACTAATCGGTATATTAATTGTTGTTCCTGTGGGGCACTTACCATTTGTGTTGTTAACCTCTAATTTAATATGTGTGATTACACCATATTCTAAATTAGGTACAATAATAGGAAATCTATACCATACTACGTTTTGGAAATCGGTTAAGGGTGTACACCCCGTACCACTTCCCGTACATTTGGATAAATTAAAACTAAGGAGTGAAGATCCTCTTACCGGTAATGAAATTTCCGCGTTAAATGTTGGCATATATCATAAATACTGTTAGATATAAATTAAATAAAAAACCCCTCATAATAAAGGGGTTTAATTGTATATGTTTTTTATAATTTATTATGAAGCATATACCTGACAAGTATCGTTATAGGTAACTGTAACTACGGTTCCTGAAGAAACTGTGAATGTACTACCATTTGCTATAGTACCATGTGTTATCAATGTAATTGAATTTGCTGGATTAATGTGACTAATGCCTCCCCATCCTTCGACATTTGAGTTGTGATTTACGTTAGTGATACCAGCCTCGATTAAAACTGGACTTTGTATTGTTGCAGTATCTTCCGCCACCTGACTACAACCTACACTTGTATGACCATCAACATTGGCGATGGTTATTGTTATATCATCTTGTAGTGCTTCACTTAAACTAAAATAGTAATATCCGGCCTCGAACATATAACTTAATGTTGCCGTTTCAGGTACTACACTACCGAATGTTAACCAATTGACAGAATTAGTACAAAGACCTGTACTTGTGATTGTACCCCCTGTAATTGTTGGGTTAACATCTATGGTGTGACCATTTGTTAATTGTGTTTTAGTGACTCCCGAAGCCAATAATGTGTTCGTTCCAGAACTCGTAACTCCTGAAATATTAAAATTATCCGCCTGTGTTCCTGAAAATCCGGCCTGTAATGTAAATGTAATGTCCATTGTTTTTTTATTTTATTATAAATATCTGTTTATTTTATTTTATTCTTTTGTTTTATTCTTTTTTTATTATACCATACAAGCAAGACCACAAGTTGTAAATGAACCGTAATTCGTTGTAAGTAATAATGCGATACCCGAAGACGCGTTACCTCTTATTCTATATGAGTACCCATCAGGTCCTGATTCAGGAATATAAAATCTATTAAAAGTTACTGAACTACCAGAATTAAATGCCACTAATATTGTATCAATTGACCCACTACCACAATCATTACATGGGTAAACATCTGCTTCGTAATAATCATATGATGTCGTTACTGGCGTTGGGGTTGGTGTTGCGGATGGATCACAAGTTGGGAATCCAGGGTCATAGTTATAATATTGACAACCGTAACCTCCGTCATAATAACCCGAACCTGGTAATGGTGTTACTGTTTGTGTCGGTGTAATTGTCAACGTAGGTGTAATAGTTGGTG
>Ga0208485_1000036_pt1 | contig 41862 bp, 39 predicted proteins | sample LakMenEpi27Jul12_FD_150707 | JGI IMG/M metagenome (GOLD analysis project Ga0208485, IMG submission 150707) | Freshwater microbial communities from Lake Mendota, WI - 17JUL2012 deep hole epilimnion (SPAdes) | ecosystem: Environmental > Aquatic > Freshwater > Lentic | place: Lake Mendota, Madison... | reverse complement strand
TTACGCTGTGGGCCAGCCATTACGCGATCGATAGCTTCATCAAGTTCGCGATTGCCAATCTCGGTCTTTAGTTCACGAGCTGCGAGCAGTGCTGCCTCATTAAGAACATTTGCTAAATCAGCTCCAGTAAATCCGGGGGTACGACGTGCATATTCCAGAAGTGCCAAATCTTTGGCAATTGGCTTTCCTTTCGCGTGTACCTGCAGAATTGCTTCGCGACCCTTTAAGTCGGGACGATCAACTGCAATTTGTCGATCAAAGCGACCTGGACGCAATAACGCTGGATCTAAGACATCGGGGCGGTTTGTAGCTGCGATCAAAATTACTTGACCATTTGCCTCAAAGCCATCCATCTCAACTAAGAGTTGATTAAGAGTTTGTTCGCGTTCATCGTGACCGCCACCCATACCAGTTCCGCGTTGGCGACCTACAGCATCAATTTCATCAACAAAGATAATTGCTGGTGCATTTGCTTTCGCTTGGTTAAATAGATCGCGCACGCGTGCTGCACCAACGCCGACAAACATCTCAACAAAGTCTGAGCCAGAGATTGAATAGAACGGTACGCCGGCTTCACCAGCTACAGCACGAGCAAGTAAAGTTTTTCCAGTTCCGGGAGGGCCATAAAGTAAAACACCTTTAGGAATCTTGGCGCCAAGTTCAGCGTACTTGGCCGAGTTCGCTAAGAAATCTTTAATTTCGTGCAGCTCTGAAATTGCTTCATCAGCACCTGCGACATCGGCAAAAGTTGTCTTGGGCACTTCATCACTCTGCAACTTTGCCCTTGATTTACCAAAACTAAATACCTTGTTGCCGCCTTGCGATTGGCTGAGCATAAAGAAGAAGAGCAGGCCGATAATTAGAATTGGTGCTATTGAAAATAGGAAGCTCAGAATTAAAGGCGTCTTTGGCACCTCTATATTCCAGCCATTTTGTGGTGGATTAGCGCTTAAAGCATCAATTATTGTGGGCTCTTGGCGAACCACGTAAGAAGCCTCAACCTTGGTAGCTCCGTTGATAGTGCGGCCAGACTTTAGCTCAACGCGAATTTTTTGATCTCTATCTACAACTGTTGCGCTCTTCACTTCAGATTGTGCGATCGCGTCGAGAATCTGTGAAGTATTAACTTTTGTAAAGGCGCTGCCTGCTCCGGAAACCTGACCGAAGACCGATACGGCAATAATCGCAAAAACGATCCAGAAAAGCGGCCCGCGGAAAATGCGACCAGCTTTTGTGGTTGGTTTCTTATCGCCGCGCTTAGATACCGTCTTGGTCACTTTCTTTTTCTTATCTTTCTTAATTTCTTCAGTCATATTTTCTTTAGACATGTTGCTTCTATTCGTACATGTGCTTTGCGAGCACACCGATAAATGGCAAGTTGCGATACTTTTCATCGAAATCAAGTCCGTAACCAACAACGAAATCTGTTGGGATATCAAACCCTACATATTTCACTGCAACCTCAACTTTGGCCGCCTCTGGTTTGCGCAGAATTGCCAAGATATCAACATTGGCAGCGCCGCGTGATTCGAGGTTCGACTTTAACCAAGAAAGAGTTAAACCTGAGTCAACGATATCTTCGACAATTAAAACATTGCGGCCAGTAATATCGCGATCAAGATCTTTTAAAATTCGAACTACTCCGCTGGACTTAGTGCCGGAGCCATACGAAGAAACTGCCATCCAGTCCATTTCTAGATGACGTTGCATTGCGCGAGTTAAATCAGCCATCGCCATAACTGCGCCTTTTAATACGCCAACTAGAAGAACATCACGACCTTCGTAATCGGCATCAACTTGTGCTGCCAATTCTTTGATACGTGCCTGTAGATCTACTTCGCTAACTATTACGCGCTCGATATCGCTTTCGATTACTGATAAATCCACGATGCTCCTTCATTGATATGGCGGGCTTACTTTAACTAGCGGGACAGGAGCGAAAGTCTGCCTGAAATTCGGGAAACCTTCACACCGCCCGGCAGGCTACAAGCGCCTTGACCGTGCCAAGAGGTGACAAAAGCCTCAACCGAGGCCACATGTTCGGCGGTAATTGAGCCCATGGGAGCTCCCGCTGCGTAAATTGCCTTACGCAAAAGGCGAGTTCGGACCGCCTTAGGTAGTTCGGACAGAGTGGTGATTTCTAGATCAGATAGATCAAGATCGGCTGCAACTTGAGTTGTCCAAGCATCTAGAGCATCGGCATCGTCGCGCAAAAGGTCGGCACTACGTGCCAGCGCTTCAGTAATTCCAGGGCCAATACTTTCTTCTAGCTTTGGAAGTGCATCAGTACGCACGCGAACTCGTGCGAATCGTAAATCAGAATTATGTGGATCGACCCAAGGCGTTAAATTATTTTCGCTGCAGGCCGCCAACGTTTGCGATCGAGAAATTTCCAAAAGTGGTCGGCAATAGATTCCGGTACATCGTGCCATGCCAGAAAGTGAACGCGCACCTGATCCTCGAGCTAAACCAAGTAAAACGCTTTCAGCCTGATCATTAAGTGTGTGTCCAAGAAAAACTAATTTTGCACTATATCTTTTGGCTGCAGCATCGAGTGCGGAGTAGCGAGCTCGACGAGCTGATGCTTCTAAACCATCTACTAGTTCAACTTCAACTTTAACAATTTCAACTTGTGCTATTCCTAATTTTGAAAGTTGCGTCATAACTTTAGTAGCTTGTTCGCCAGAACTTTCCTGAAGTTGATGATCAATTGTTACACCCACTAAATTAACTAACATATTTTTTGCTTCAGGAAGAAGAGCAGCAGCTAAAGCTAAGGAATCAGCGCCACCAGAGACCGCAACTAGAACTGTGTCGCCCGCGCTGCAGCTAGAAAGACACTCACGCACAGCACTTCGAATCGTTACGGTTGCTGGGTTTGCGCTCACAGGGTTAAGACTAGACCCGACCGCCAAATGGCATTAAGCCCTTGATGCTATAAATATTTGAGTAAATCAAGCCCTTTTTTGTGGAATTGGCTTCCCACATCATGCCGTTGCCAGCGTAAATCGTAATGTGGTGAATGCTCGAGATGGTTCCCTTGAATGAATAGAACAATAGATCGCCCGGCACAAGTTCGCTAAGTGAGACGTGCTTGGTGTAACCCGCATAAAGTGCGGAGTTTAAGCGATCCCAGTTCGGCCAACCTAAGCCGGCAGATCTATACGCAGCGAAAACTAAACCTGAACAATCAAAAGAATTTGGTCCTTCGGCACCCCAGATATATGGCTTACGTGCCAATACTTGCTTCTTGGCAAAAGCAACTGCGGCATCTCGCTGATCTTGGTTCGTGCGAATTGTCGAACGGCCCTTGAAACCAAGATTTGGCCAAACTTTTGACTGACCAGGAGTTTGCGCCGCTTGTCCGGCTTGCGCTTCTTCCAGCAGAGCTAACTGACGTCGTTGTTCTAACGTGACTCGAACACTTCTAGCTTTAGCTAGCTCTTTAATTAATTTATCTTGAACGGCTCGTAATGCATCAACTTCTTTCTGCTGTAGCGCCTTAGCATCATCGGCAACCTTCTTGGCCGCAGCAACTTTTTCTGTTGCCGCAATCTGTTTAACTTTTGCAGTATCGGCAACTAATTTGGCAGCTCGAGCAACAACTTCGGCGGCCTTAAATCTATCTAACGCAGAAGTGTTTTGGTCACCGAGAGACTGCAGAATTGTAATTCGGTCAACTAAGTCTTGTGGGCCGTTGGCACTTAGTAGAGGTTCGATATCGGTAAAGGTGCCACCCATAATGTAAGCATTTGCTGCCAACTGGCCGATTGTTCTATGTGCGGATGCAACTTCGGCAGCCGTTTTGCGAGCATATTCCGCAGCTGCATTTGCTTCAGCAGTTGCCTTAGCTAATTCATTCTTCGCACTTACATAAAGAGCTAGCGCTGCGTTAGCCTTTACGGTGAGAGCCTTCAAGGACATGTTTGCTGCCGCTAATTTCTTGGCAGCTGCATCAGCTAATTTCTTTTTAGCTGCTTCAGCTTTCTTTGCGGCTTCAATCTGCGCCAAAGTTGGTTTCGGGGTGGCGGCATAAACAGTCGAGCTGCTACCTAGAAAAGTAAGCGCGACTGCGAGCGCAATAAACCGCTTCGACATGCTCCTAGGATAAATGGGGCACCTGAGAAATGAGTTAAAAGCGCCGCCGTGTCAGTACCTATTTAACTAAGTACTTAATTAGATACATCACGTCGCTTGAAGAGCGTGATCACTATTGCGGTGCTGGTCACCAAATATATTGAAACCATCGTTATCGAGTGAGCATAAGAAATATCAGTTGTGCCACCAACTGCGATTGTTGATATCAAACTTCCGGGCATCCAAGTTCCTAAACTTGATTTAACGGCAACTAGGATATTTTCCACAATCAACAACCAGATAACGCCCAGGGAGATAGCGCTAATCGGCGAGCGGAGCAGTAATCCTAAAATCATGCCAACGGTGCCGAATGCGATAACTGATAAGAGCACATTTCCGAAAGTCTTTGCTAATTCCTGAAGTGCATCTGAAGTTATCCAAGCATCAGTTTTGACTTTCGCTTTACCCGATAACCCAAAAGCCAAAGACATACTTACAACAGCAGCCAGAATTACCATCACAATTGCAAATGAAGCCATTGATACATATTTGCCGATTAATAGCTGCAGGCGACGTGGTTGACGCACCAATAAATTTCGCAAAGTTCCGTAGGTGTATTCCTGCGCAGTTTGTGCGGCAAAGACGCAAAGGGCAACGATTCCTAACAACCCCGCTGCATTGCTAAAACCAATAGTTAGTCCGCTTGGCAGTTGCAGAATTTCGCGCGAGATCATGTTGCCACGATCAGAGTTACCTTGGGGTGAATCAATCAGCAAAAATAGTAATGAAGTAACCAAGCCAGTTAAACCAGCCGATGCCAGCATCGTGCCTAAAAATAGCGTTGGCCGACGAAGTTTGCGCCACTCTGACCTAAATACCCGAGCTTTGAATATCTGGTTCATTCGGAGTCCCCCGTCATTTCGAAGAATGTTTCTTCCAGACTTGGCAACATCGGCGATAGCTGCGAGAGCGTTATGCCAGCGGCAAATGCTGATTTATTGAGTTCGGCGGCCCACTCTGCTGGTCCTTCGATATGCGCAACACCACTTCGAATTGTTGTCTTGTGTCCGGCCGCAGCTGCAATCTCAGAGATCTTGGGCAAATCACTTTCATTTGGGGTTTTAACCAAGATAAAAGGTTGTTGCGCTAGGAATAGATCTTCGATCTTGCCAGCGAATAAAACCTTGCCTTTGCGCAACATCACTAGATGCTGACTGATTAACTCAAGTTCTGAAAGCAAGTGTGATGAGACAAAAACTGTGGTGCCTTCCTGAGCTAATGATTTCAATAAATCTCTAATCTCTTGAATGCCTTCCGGGTCTAAACCATTGGTTGGTTCATCAAGAATCAATAACTTGGGATTAGGCAGAAGCGCAGCCGCAATACCAAGTCGTTGTTTCATACCTAATGAATAGGTCTTATATTTTGAATTACCACGATCGCCTAAGCCAACTCGTTCAAGCAAGGACTGCACGTGATCGGTTCCGTAGCCACCCAAAGTTGCTAATACATTTAAATTCTCGCGGCCAGTTAGGGCTGGGTAGAAAGCTGGTCCTTCGATCATCGCGCCCACGCTGGCCAAGTATTTTTCCGGGTGCTTAATTGAATGACCCAAGATTTCGCCAGAGCCGCCAGTAGGTGAGATCAGGCCCAGCAACATGCGAATAGTGGTGGTCTTGCCTGACCCATTTGGCCCGACGAAACCGCAAACAGTGCCCATCGGTACTTCAAAACTAGCGTGTGAAACAGCAAAGGTGTCGCCATATTTCTTGCTTAAATCTTGAACTGCTACTGCGAGATTACTCATGCCCACCACAATAGTCCTTCCCCTTACACTTAGCAGGTGAGTAAAGATGCCTGGGGCTATCAAGAACCCAACCACCGCCCTGCCCCGGATTGGAAAGTTAATCCACAAACATCTCAGGTACGGGCTGGGCTAACTCGCACTGGTTTTGGCGAGACTTCTGAAGCTCTCTTTCTAAACAGTGGTTATACCTATTCTTCAGCGCAAGAAGCCGAAGATTCATTTACTGATGAAACTGATCACTTTGTCTATGGCCGTTTTGGTAACCCAACGGTCGCGATGTTTGAAAATCGCTTAGCCGAATTAGAAGGTGCTGAATATTGCGTAGCAACTGGATCTGGCATGTCTGCCATGTTTGCATCCGTTGCCTGCATGGTTAAGGCCGGTGATCGTGTTGTTGCTTCAGCTGCCATGTTTAGTTCTTGCCACGTTGTATTAACTGAATTTTTGCCAGCTTGGGGCGTTGAAGTTGAACTCGTAAAAGGCACCGATGAAAAAGTCTGGGCTGAAGCGTTAAGCAAGCCAACTAAAGTAGTTTTTCTGGAGTCACCAAGTAATCCATTGATGGAAATTGTTGATATCCGAATGATTTCTGAGTTAGCACATAAAGTTGGCGCAACAGTGATTGTCGATAACGTAATGGCCTCACCAATTATGCAACGTCCGCTTGAACTGGGTGCAGATGTAGTTATGTACTCAGCCACAAAACATATTGATGGTCAAGGTCGCGTTCTTGCTGGTGCGGTACTTGGTAGCTTCGCTTACATCAATGAATATTTCAAACCATTCTTCCGCCATACCGGACCAGCGCTAAGTCCGTTTAATGCTTGGGTACTTTTAAAGTCACTCGAAACTTTGGATATGCGAGTCGAACGAATGGCGAGCAGCGCACAAAATGTTGCTGAGTTTTTAGCTACTCGTCCAGAAATTGAAGTTGTAAGTTTCCCAGGCTTGCCATCGCACCCAGGTCATGAATTAGCAAAGAAGCAGATGAGCGGCTTTGGAACAACTATCGGCATTACTTTCAAAGGCACCAAAAAAGATGTCTATAAGTTCATGGATGCTCTGCGAGTTATTGATATTTCCAACAATTTAGGCGATAGCAAGTCACTTATTACCCACCCAGCTTCAACAACTCATCGCCGACTAAGCCCAGAAGATCAGTTGGCAATGGGAATCACGGCAACCACGCTACGTCTTTCAGTTGGCTTAGAGCACAGCGATGATCTAATTAAAGATATTGCGCAGGCCTTAGGTTAAATTTAAATTAAGACTGCTGCAACAAGTAATACTGAATACAAACTTAAATAAGTTATTGACCACTGAAAAACTTTGGCAGCAACTTTGCCATAATCTGGATTACTCCCACGAAGCTGCGCAAGTGTTGAAGCAAATACGACAAAAAGAAGTGCGTTGACAATCTGCACCCAAGCCGAAAGTTCAGCAAGATTAATTGTTACAACTGAAGCAATAAACATTGCGATGGTATGGAACCACATTTGACCATGTAAATTTTTCTGCGAAGTAACACCTGGCAACATCGGAATTCCAGCCGCGTTGTAATCATCTTTGTATTTGATCGCTAGCGCCCAGAAATGTGGCGGTGTCCAGAAAAACACCACAAAGAAAAAAGCCCATGCCACATTCGATAACTCATTTGTAACTGCAGCCCAACCAATTAAGACTGGCATACAACCGGCGATTCCGCCCCAAACAATATTTTGCGAAGTACGTCGCTTGAGTGCCATTGTGTAGATGACTACATAGAAAACAATTGCGATCAACGTTAGCAATGTAGCGAGCACTGTTGTAAAAAACGCGAAGATAAGAAGTGAAAGTAACCCGACAACAGTTGCGAAAATAGTTGCTTCTCTGCGCGATATAACACCAGTTGCGATTGGTCGTTGCGCAGTGCGCTTCATTAACTTATCGGTTTCACTTTCGATCACCATGTTAAATGCATTCGCACTACCTGCCGCCAATGTTCCGCCAAGAATCGTGGCGATAGATAGCCCAACTGAGGGGATTCCATTTTGAGCCAGAACTAAAGCCGGCAGAGTTGTCACTAGTAAGAGCTCGACCACCCTTAACTTCATGAGGTCGAGATAGCCACGAATTCGCAGATCTGAACTCTTATCGGGCTGATTTATGCTCACTGAGCAAGATTACTGATTAATTTGTCTTGCTTAGTTACCATCGAGATTCTCCGCAATGCTTGTTGGGCTCGGTGAAGCACCAAGAACTGGTTTGGCAAATTTAGCCAGGACTTTATCTAGCGCTACCCGAGCGGCATTTGCGCCTGAATTGTTCTTAGGGATTCGATCAGCGATAGCGACAAATATGTACTCGCGATCACCGCCTTGTACATACCCAGCCATTGAAACAACTCCCGTTAACAAGCCAGTTTTTGTCCTAACTAAGCCAATTGCTTTAGGCGCGCTAGTGACAAAACGATTGCGCATCGTGCCATTAACGCCACCTACCGGAAGTCCGCCGTAAACAGTGCGGTATTTATCGTTTTTATAAGTTTTGAGTAGTAGCTCGGCCAACATTTGAGCAGAAACTCTATTGGATCTTGAAAGCCCACTGCCGTCAACGGCATTTAGGCCAGTTGCATCAATCTCAAGATTGCTAAGTGTTTTAACAAAGGTTTCTTCGATTCCAGATTCGGCATAACCAAAACCAGCCTTCATTGAGGCATACATAGCCATGCGATTTCCCAGAGTGTTATCGCTCCAGATCAACATCCAGTCCATGATTTTCTGCAGTGGCGGAGAATCAAATTTAGCAATTGACTCTTTTGAATTGAGTTTTGCCTCTGCCGCGGTAACTTTTGCGGCACTTACCTTAATTTTGCGCGACGCAAATTGTGCCTTAATGAAATCAAGATCAACGGTATGCATTTTGGAATACTCAATGCGTAAAGTTTCTATTGGTGCACCGTTATCAGAATCAAGTTTCTTGAGTGCAGTTTTTACAATTTTAGGAAGAGAAACCCGACCCATTTTGGTAGCGAGCGTATTGTTTCGTTCCATCCAAGGATCTAGCGCACCAGCAATAATTAAGGTGTTAGGAGCGGTTCCAGTCAAAATCTCGGTCGTGAATCGAAACTCTGGATCTACATAATCTAATAAAGCCACCGCCGAAATTATCTTTAGTAGCGATGCTGGCTTGCGCAAAGTGTCAGCGCCATTTTCGTAAATTGTCTCGCCATTTGCTGGATCGACCAAGATCAAGCCTGGGTTAGCTAGTGTTTTCGAACTAGCGGCGCTCTTTAAAATAGGGGTAATGGTGCTGGTTTTTAAAGCTGCCGGAGCGCCAGAAGTCATAGCTGCTGTGAGCGCAAATAGAACTACGCTGATCGAGGCGATTGATAACGGACGCAATTTCATGGTGTGAATACTACTTTCTAATTACTAAAGATAGATTGACCCAATGAGCATGCCGCCAGCTGAAATCGGTCCAGGTGAATTTTTTCCGGTCGTAGGCGTAGGACCGCATCCCAAACCTTGGCCAACCGGAACTGAATACGACTTAGAGTTGCTTGAGAATGGTGATCGTCGTAATGTACTCGACAAATATCGCTATTGGTCAGTTGCGGCAATTGTTGCTGATCTAAACACCAAACGACATAAATTGCAGATTGCAATCGAGAATTGGCAACATGATTTAAATATTGGCTCAGTTGTTCGAACTGCAAATGCTTTTAATGTCACTGCGGTGCATATCGTTGGTAAGCGCGATTGGAATAAACGTGGCGCTATGGTCACCGATAGATATTTAACTATTGTGCATCATCCAACTGTGGAAGATTTTGGAAATTACTGTCGTGAAGCTGACTTGCCAATTATTGGCATCGATAACTTGCCCGGAATATCGACGCAACTTGAATCAACCCAGTTGCCAGAAAGTTGTGTACTTCTTTTTGGTCAAGAGGGCGCGGGTATGAGTGAGGAAGCAGTTGCGGCTTGTGAAGTAGTGCTAGAAATCAACCAGTATGGCTCTACCCGCAGCATGAATGCATCAGCTGCTGGAGCGATTGCTATGTATCACTGGGCGTTACAACACTTACCCAAGTAACTAACTATTCGTCAGCAAGAGCCTCGCGCACAGAAATCAAGCGACGATCAATCTCGGCAGCCTCAGTATTTCGGCCTAAAATTCGCATAACAGCAGCCATAGAAGTTTCAATATCTACGATGAATTCAAAGTCTTTAGGATCTTCATCGGTAGCTACGGTTAATACTTGATCAAGGGTGTTTAGGCCTTCTTCGTAGTTCTCTAAGAGCACTTGAGCTTTACCGTATTCAAAAAGGGCATTGTTTGAGCGAATATGGTCATGGGCGGTTTCAAAAACATCAAGTGCCTTACGTGCGCGAGTCAAAGCTAAATCACCTTCGCCTAGCGCAACGTGGCACGAAGCAATCTTTTGATCACAGCGAGCAACTTGAATTACCTCTTTATTTCGCTTGAAGAGATCACGTGCTTCGTAGAATGAGACAATCGCTTCGCGGAAATTTTTGAGTGAACGATGAGCACAACCAATTAAGTAGAGATCATTAGCCGCGCCATATTCATTTCCGTCGAGTAAATGCTCTTGCGCACATTCATCCATAGTCGAAATTACTTTTTCAAAATTCTTTGAGGCAAACCACCACTCACCTAGCGTGCAGGCAAGCTCAAGTGCGATTGATGATTTATTAGCGCGCAAGATTTCAACCGCCTTAGACATTGCAGTTGCTGCTTCTTCCATTCGCTTTAATTGATTTAAGTTGTAACCAATTGCGCTATATGCCTGCGCAACACCTTCAGATGGCGCACTCGCACCAAGTTGGTCATAAATATCGCAAGCAGTTTCAGCTAAAGCGAGGGCTTCGTCATATTGGCCGCGTGCAAAAATTCGCGCGCTTAATTCGTAATAAGTACTGGCACGTTCTGCGCCTTCAACCTCTGGAATTCGATCCCAGAGCATTTCCTCGGTAACAAGATCTTCCATGCCTTCGTCATCGCTCATGCAGATCTCCTCTAGTTTTAGTTTCCAGCAACCTTCGAGTAGCCGTGACTCTATACGCCTCAGCTCTTCTTTGCCTGTGGGTTTGCCCCCAAAACACCCTCCCTTCTACGCTCAATTTCCGGAGAAATGGGCAAAAATGCCTAGAAGATGCAGATGCGAACCATTTGCGTTAACATTTTCTTATGCATATTCCAGATGGGTTTCTTGATGTCCAGACCTCTGTCATCTTTACAGGTCTATCTGCCGCCGGCGTTGCCGTTGCGCTCAAAGGAGCCCGCTCACAACTAGATGAAAAGACCGCGCCGCTTGCTGGCCTAACTGCCGTGTTTATCTTTGCTGTTCAGATGCTCAACTTTCCAGTTGCCGCAGGAACAAGTGGGCATTTAATTGGCGGTGCGTTAGCTGCAGTATTGGTGGGACCGTGGGCTGCGACTCTGGCCCTAACCATAGTTCTGCTTATGCAGGCATTTCTATTTGCCGATGGTGGATTAACCGCCTTGGGTGCGAGCACATTTAACATGTCGATTGTTGGAGTTTGGGCTGGCTACGGTGCGTTTCTGTTGGTTCGCAAAATTCTTCCAAAGCGTAAAGCGTCTATCTCGGTAGCTGCTGCGATCGGTGGATTTGTATCGGTGCCAATGGCTGCAATTAGCTTCACCCTTCAATATGCAATGGGCGCTACGGCAACTTACTCAACAACTACGGTTCTTGGCGCAATGGTTGGAACACACGTTTTGATCGGAATCGGTGAAGGTCTTATTACAGGACTCACTGTAAGTGCAGTCATCGCGAGTCGTAGCGACTTGGTTTATGGCTGGAAGAACAATAATCAGTCATTGGAGATTCGAAATGCGTAACAACCGTAAGTTTTACATTGCTGGTTTTATTGTTTCATTATTTTTAGCTGGGGTTGTTTCTTTTTATGCTTCATCAAATCCAGATGGTCTAGAAAAAGTTGCCGAAGAAATTGGTTTTCTTGAGACAGCTAAAGAAAATACCAACGCTGGCGTCGTTTTTTCTGATTATGGAACTAAAGGTGTCGATAGTGAGCGTGCCTCTGCTGGAATCGCTGGCGTCATAGGCGTCCTGGGGACTGCTGTTGTAGCAGGCGTTGCTTTTAAGTTAATTGCACGTAAGCCAAGAAATAAGAAAGATTAAAATACAAGATAATAAGCATCACCATGGACATGATGTTGGTGAGCGGCTTTATCTCCATCGCCATACCTTTATTCATGCACTTCCGTCACACTTAAAAATACTTGCTGCGCTCTGCTTTATCCTGGTCGTGGTCTCGACTCCGGTAACTCAGTGGGGCGCATTTGTTGCTTACTTTCTCTGGTTATTCACCGTGGTCAAAGCGGCACAAATTCCGTTTTTAACCTTGTTCAAGCGCGCTTTGATTGAAATTCCATTTATCTTCTTTGCAATCTTAATGCCCTTCTTTGGTACCGGTGAAAAAGTACAAGTAGGACCCTTGGATCTATATCGCGAAGGTTTGATTGCCGGCTCTGGCATTGTCCTAAAGGGAACATTGGGTGTGATGACCGCAATCATTCTGTCTACTTCTACGACTGCTCGTGAAATTCTCCGTGGGTTAGAACGGTTACGTCTTCCAGTCCTTATGGTTCAGATTGCTTCATTTATGTTGCGATATGTAAATGTTGTAAATGATGAAATGGAGCGGATGAAGGTTGCGCGTGAGTCACGAGGCTTTGAAGCAACCGGAATGAAAAGTTGGAAAGTACTTGCCGCCGCAGCTGGCGCCTTGTTTATTCGATCTTATGAACGAGGTGAACGAGTGCATCTTTCCATGTTGTCACGAGGTTATGAAGGAGCTTTACCGCAAGAGCAGCAATCTAAAATAAATGCATCGATTTGGTTTACCGCCATGATCTACCCACTTGTTGCTGCAGTAATCTTTGTTGCTCAATTATTGATTGGAAGAATGTAATGAATACACCAAGTCTAGAAATCAAAGAGTTAGCATTTGCCTATCCCGATGGTAATCAAGCGCTATTTGGTGTCAACCTCTCAGTTAAGCGGGGCGAACGCGTTGCACTGCTTGGTCCTAATGGTGCTGGAAAAACAACTCTGGTTATGCATATGAATGGAATCCATCCAACCTCACATGGTTCGGTACATGTGGCTGGGCAACTGGTAGATGCGAAAGATAAAGAATCAATAAAAGTTATCCGCTCAAAGGTCGGCATAGTTTTTCAAGATCCTGATGATCAGTTATTCATGCCAACAGTTGGCGAAGATATTGCCTTTGGCCCTTACAACATGGGCAAGAGAGGCGCTGAACTTGATGCGATAGTTGATGAAGCGCTGCATCTTGTTGGAATGAGCGATTTCAAAGATCGCCCTCCTCATCATCTTTCATTTGGTCAACGGCGCCGCGTTGCTGTTGCGACAGTTTTGGCAATGAAACCTGAAATTCTTGTTTTAGATGAGCCCTCTTCAAACTTAGATCCAGCTAGCCGCCGTGAATTAGCCGATATCTTGCGCTCGCTTGAGATCACGATGGTTATGGTTACGCATGATCTGCCTTATGCCTACGAATTGTGCGAGCGATCAGTAATTCTTTCGGGCGGCATCATCGTTGCCGATGGAAAAACTTCTGAAATTCTAAAAAATGATGAGTTGTTAAAAGCTAATCGCCTTGAACTACCCGTTGGCTTTTCAGTTTAATTCGTCCTTGTGCAATAGCAGCACTGATCAGTACAACTAATCCGCCGACTGGTTCATTCCAGGTAATTTTCTCACCCAAGAAAATTATGCCTACGATCACGGCCACCACTGGTGTCACGAATGTAACTGAAGATGCAATCGCACTTCCGGCCGCTGACATGATTTTGAAATTCCAAATATAAGCAAAACCACTTCCAAAAATTCCCAGACCTAGCATTGCGAGAACAGGTCCTAGTTCGTAATTATTTTCAGCGATGCCATCGAATAAATAAAATGGCAATAGCGTGATGGTTGCAGAAACTAATTGAGTAGCGGCCATTACCTCTGGCTTTAGCTTTAGCGGCAAAACATTTTTGCGTGAATATGGAAATGAAACTCCGTAACAAGCTACTGCCAATAACAGCGCACCAATTGCCCACCAAGGATTAGTACCTAAACCATTCCATGCGCCTAAGACAATTAACACTCCAATAAAACCAAGACTTAAGCCAATCACTTGATGGCTAGGTAACTTTTCCTCACGAAATACGATCATGATTGCAAGCAGCGTCATCAAAGGCGTAACAGCATTAATAATTCCAGCCAGAATTGAAGTTACTTCGGTTTCAGCAACTGCGAATAAAATTCCGGGAATCACATTGAGCAAAAGTGAAACGACCCATAAATGCCACCAAGTTGATCTCTCTCGGGGCAACCGTAATCCCATTACTTTGAGCGCAATTAATAAAGTAATCGCACCTAATGCGCAGCGGCCAAAGGCCACCCCAAATGGGGTCAAGAACTCCAGCCCCAACTTAATAAATATGAATGAACAGCCCCACACAATTCCGAGTGCTATATAAAGAGGCACCCACGATTTAGTTTTCGCTGAACTCATTACGAAAGGCTACCGATTGACGCGTAAATCAAGTGGTAAGTAAAGTTAATAATCCAAGGTAGAATTAGGCATTGCTTCGACCGAAGCAAAGTACTTCCCCCACACAAGTGCAAAATTGCACTTTCTTGCGAGTCTTATCTCCACCCTGACCATTTGAGTCAAACCAAGACGCGCTTGTTTACGTCTTGATTGGTGTTGATTTTCTATGGCTCTACAACCACGTACCCCTGCCCCAGGCAAAGCTCGACGAGCGGCCGCAGCTAAAGCTGGCAAGCCAGCAAATAAAACGACTGCGAAAACAGAATCTGCCTCACGTCGTTATGCCGATATTGATCCACGCTCTGTATCTAAGAAAGAAGCTCGCAACCTAGAGCGTTCGAAGTTACGCGCAAAGCGTTATGCCGAATCAAAAATTTCTAAGCCACGCGCTGAAAAGCCAGTTGATGGAAATACTGAAGTTCCAGTATTCGAGCGTTCTCGTTCATCAAAGCCAGCAACCGGCAAGTCGCGCACTTCAGCGCCACGCAGTGATCGCGGTGAACGTAAACCATCTGCTCGCCCACGTACTGATGCTCCACGCGGTGAAAAACCCGCATTTAAAAAGACTTTTACTGACAAGCGCGAAAAGCCAGAAACCCGCGCGTCCAAGTTTGTAGCAGAGCGCGCAACGCGTCCTGATCGCAATCCAGCGCCAGTTCGTAATTCAGACACGGTTCCATCAACTCGTCGCGATGCGGCTAAGGCCCGCGCAACTCGCAGCAACGATGGTCGCCCGAATTTTGAACCTCGCAAGCGCGAAAAATATGTTCCAGGTGTTGGCAAGCGCAGTGAAAATACAGCGCGTGATTTAAAGCGCTCTGAAGATCGCACTAACTCTTATAACCGTCCAGAGCGCACATCAAGTGCTTATGGTCGCACTCACTCAGCAACTACCGATTTCGGTGCTGACGATAATTACATTTCAGCTAACTTAGCCGATGCTAATTTGATTGACGCCACACCAAAAACCGCAATCACAATGACCTTCGCCGAATTAGGCATTGCGCCTAAGTTAGTTGAACGTCTAACTGCGCAAGGAATTAATCACCCATTCCCAATTCAGATTGCAACACTTCCTGATGCTCTTGCCGGTAATGACATTTTAGGTCGGGGGCAAACAGGTTCAGGTAAGACGCTTGCATTCGGTTTAGCAATGCTGACTAATCTAAATGGTCGCGTAGCAAAGCCTCATAAGCCACTTGGTTTGGTATTAACACCAACTCGTGAATTAGCGCAGCAGATTGATGAAGTATTAACGCCTCTTGCGAAATCAATTGGTCTTGATTCCGTAGTTATCGCTGGTGGAATGCCTTACGGCAAGCAGATCACTGCAATGCGTCAATCTTGCCCAATCTTGGTTGCAACACCCGGACGATTGATCGATCTTCTTGATAAAGGCGAAGTTCAATTAGATGATCTTCAGATCACTGTTCTTGATGAAGCCGATCAAATGGCAGACATGGGCTTCTTGCCAGTAGTAAAAGAAATTCTTGATCAAGCCAAGCCAGATGGTCAACGTTTGTTGTTCTCAGCAACTCTTGACCGTGGTGTTGATGCGCTAGTTAAGAAGTATTTAAATGATCCTAAGACTCACTCATTGCAAAACGACCGTGCCTCAGTTTCAACAATGAAGCACTACGTACTAACAATGCAGACCACCGATAAAGATGATGTAACTGCGCAGATCGCATCTCGCAGCGGCAAGACCATCTTGTTCGTAAAGACTCAACGTGGTGCTGATCGCTTAGCTGACAAGCTTGCTCACGCAGGTGTTCCAGTTGGCGCACTTCACGGTGGAAAGTCACAAGCAGTTCGTACTCGTACTTTGGCCCTTTTCAAGGAAACCCCTAACGCAGCTCTAGTTGCAACCGATGTTGCAGCTCGTGGTATCCACGTTGATGGCATCTCGTTAGTTGTGCACTTCGATGCGCCAACCGATCACAAAGATTACTTACACCGTTCTGGCCGTACTGCACGTGCTGGTGAAGAAGGCAATGTTGTTCTTCTTTCAACCACTAAGAGTCAATCAGGTGTTAAATCGTTAACTTCACGCGCTGGCGTAACTCCGATATTTGTTCACGTCGAGCCAATGTCTAATGAGTTAATTGATATCACTGGCGCAGTTGAACCTTCAGGTATTCCATACATCGCACCAGTGATGGAGAACAAGGGACCAAGTCGCGGCAACCGTCGCCCTCGCCCTAACTCAAGCGAACGTCGTCGTCGCCCTCGTTAACTCGATTTGATCTAACCGGTTTAGTAACTCCATGGTTACTTCACCGGCTTTAGGAGCTACGCAGGCATAAGAAACTTCAATCGCAAAATCAATTCTGGCTATGAATTTTTCGATTACCCGTAAATCTCCTCGAATTAGAAGTGCGAATTCAAATTCACCCACTCGAGCGATTAGATCTTCGGCTCTGACACTGTTAGTTAGTGCGTCAGCAAACGCCAGAATTTCATCAATAGCTGTCGTAGCCGGAAGTTCTAATCTAATTGCACAAAGTTCAACAGCGCTTCGCTGAAACCGAGCTAACTCACGGGCCAACTCTTGGTAATAAAGTGGCGGGGCAAGTAAATTTGTTAATGAATCATGGCGACCATCGTGTGAGATAGGTTCGAAAATCGGTTTTTCCATTAGATTACTCATCTCAGGAGAGATTGAAGGAGCTTGATGTGAGCGCTGAATCAAGGAAGCATCTCAGTCAATCGGCTCGTCGCAACATCGTGACAGCCCTGCTCAATCTCGAAGGTGCTGTCGTATTAGCCCTAGGGGTCTTTCTAATTTTCAAATCGATAACTGCTGATTCCTTTGAACTAGCGCCATTAGCCGGTGAAGTTTTATTCGCTGCGATTGGCGGCTTCGGTCTCTTGGCAGCTGCCTATTCATTTAAGAATAAGCGCAGATTTGGTCGCGCTCCTGCAGTATTGGCAAATTTGATTGCCCTCGGCGTCGCGAAGTATCAATTTGAAGGTGGCCTTTGGTTTGTTGCCCTGCCGCTAGTAATTGTTGCTGCGATGGTCCTTTATTGTGCAGTCACGATTATTCCAGAAGGCGAAGATAAGTAATTCCCAGCATCCCTTCTGGCAAATCCTTTGAAATGTGCCCAAAATCGCTTAACTCACGCTTCAATCTTTGACTCGGCGACTTTAGTCATTGGGGCTCATCTCGGTAGACTTCATGGATAGATCGCTACTAACAAGGGGAGACAGCCAGTGTCGGCTTCCGATTCAAATATCGATTTTGGTGCTAACGATTGGTTAGTCGAGGAAATGCAAGAGCGATACCTCGCAGATCCCACTTCAGTTGATCAAGCTTGGATTGAATACTTCACAAAAAATGGCGTCGCTGGCGCAAACAACACGGCTACACCTAAAGCAGGTGTTCCACCAATTCCTAAAGCGATGCAGACACAAGCGGCAGCTCCAATTGCACCAGTTGTAGTACCAGCCCCAGTTGCGCCGGTTCAAAACCAACAACCTTTGGTAACGGCACCAGTTGTAACTACCGCTCCAACACCTGCAGATCCAATAAAGAAGCCAGTCCCAGTTTTAGTCACACCTGCAGCATCATCATTGACTCCAATTCGTGGAGTTAGCGCACGTGTTGTTCAGAGTATGGAAGCATCACTTAGCGTCCCAACAGCTACCAGCGTTCGCGCAATTCCAGCAAAATTAATGATCGACAATCGCATCGTGATTAATAATCACTTAAAACGCACTCGCGGCGGAAAAGTTTCTTTCACTCACTTAATTGGTTACGCAATGATTAAAGCGATGCGTGCGATGCCAGAGATGAACGTCTTCTATGGTGAAATTGATGGTAAGCCGGCAATTGGACAACCAGAACACATAAATATTGGTATCGCGATTGATTTAACTAAACCCGATGGCTCGCGACAATTATTAGTTCCTTCGATCAAGGGATGCGAAGAATTAGATTTCGCGCAATTCGTCAGTGCTTACGAAGATGTTATTCGCAAAGCGCGAGGTGGCACGCTTACTGTTGAGGACTATGCAGGCACCACTGCCTCAATTACAAACCCAGGCACAATTGGCACAGTTCACTCTGTTCCACGCTTAGTCCAGGGTCAAGGCTTGATTCTTGGTGTTGGAGCTATGGATTACCCAGCTGAGTTCCAAGGGGCATCTGATGAAACCCTCGCCCGTATGGCTGTAAGTAAGGTAATTACCTTAACTAGCACTTATGACCACCGTGTCATTCAGGGTGCGCAGTCTGGTGATTTCTTGCGTCGAATCCATGAGTTGATTCTTGGAGCAGATCATTTTTATGAAGATATCTTTGCAGCGCTTCGAATTCCTTATGTGCCAATTCGTTGGGCTACAGATCTTGACTTCACTCGCGACGATCACATCTCCAAAACAGCACGCGTTCAGCAATTAATTCAGGCTTACCGTACCAATGGTCATTTAATGGCTGATACTGATCCGCTGGAATATAAGCAACGTATCCACCCGGATTTAGATGTGGAAACCCACGGACTAACTCTTTGGGATCTCGATCGAGAGTTTGCCACTGGTGGTTTTGGCGGAAAAGCATTCATGCCGCTACGTAATATTCTCGGAATTCTGCGCGATTCATACTGCCGCTCAATTGGCGTTGAATATATGTATATTGAAAATCCAGCTGAACGTAGGTGGATGCAAGAGCATATTGAAGTTGGAACACCAAAAGTTGCTCGCGAAGAGCAGCTTCGTATTCTACTTAAGTTAAATAGTGCCGAAGCTTTCGAATCATTCTTACAAACTAAATACGTTGGGCAGAAACGTTTCTCACTTGAAGGTGGCGAATCGGTAATTCCACTTCTTGATGCAGTAATTTCAGAAGCTGCTGAAGCAAAACTTGATGAAGTGTGTATCGGCATGCCGCACCGTGGTCGTTTAAATGTGCTGGCAAACATCGCTGGTAAGCCACATGGTCAAATCTTCCAAGAATTCGAGGGTCACTATCAAGAGAATCAAGTTCAAGGTTCGGGCGACGTTAAGTACCATCTCGGTACTGAAGGCATTTTTACTGCCGAATCTGGTGCTACAACAAAGATCTATCTGGCGGCTAACCCATCGCACCTTGAGGCAGTAAACCCAGTACTTGAGGGCATTGTTAGGGCTAAGCAGGACAAGTTAAATATCAAGGATATTTTCTCAGTACTGCCAATCTTATTGCACGGCGATGCTGCTTTTGCGGGTCAAGGTGTAGTCGCCGAAACTCTGCAGATGTCACAACTTCGTGGCTATCGCACTGGCGGAACGGTCCACATTGTTATCAATAACCAAGTTGGATTTACAACATCACCTCATGGTTCACGTTCTTCAACTTACTCAACTGATTTTGCCAAGATTGTTCAAGCGCCAGTTTTTCACGTAAATGGTGATGATCCTGAAGCCTGTGTTCGTGTTGCGCATTTAGCCTTTAAATATCGCCAGGAGTTTAATAAAGATGTAGTAATCGACATGGTTTGCTACCGACGTCGTGGTCACAACGAAGGCGATGAGCCAAGTTTCACTCAGCCGCTTATGTACAAGTTAATTGATGCCAAGCGCACAACTCGTACTTTGTACACCGAAAGCTTGATTGGTCGAGGCGACATCACGCTTCAAGAGGCTGAAGCAGTCGCTAAAGATTTCCAAGATCAACTCGAAGCAGTATTTGCTTCAGTTCATAACCATGAGGCTGAACAACCAGAGCACAAACAGATCCCACAAGTTCCAGCCCCTACTACTGTTGATACTTCAATAACTGAAGCGGTGGCTCGCCAAATTGCAGCTACTCAGATTGCCGTACCTGAAGGTTTCACGATTCATCCTAAAATGGTCCCTCAATTAACGAAGCGCGTTGAAATGTTAAATGATGGCACCATCGACTGGTCAATGGGTGAAACTCTTGCCTTTGGGTCACTGCTACTTGAAGGTCGACCAATTCGCTTAGCCGGTCAAGATTCGCGCCGCGGAACTTTCTCAAACCGTCACGCAGTTGTTATCGATAAAGAAAATGCTAGCGAGTGGACTCCCTTGCGAGGTTTGATTAAAGATGAAAATCAATTCTTTGTAATCGACTCATTGCTCTCGGAATACGCTGCTATGGGCTTCGAATATGGCTATTCAGTAGTCCGCGAAGATGCCCTAGTACTCTGGGAAGGCCAGTTTGGTGATTTCAGTAATGGTGCACAAACAGTTATCGATGAATTCATTTCTTCAGCGCTACAAAAGTGGGGAGAGCGTTCTTCGATAGTTTTACTACTTCCACATGGTTATGAAGGACAAGGACCAGATCACTCATCAGGTCGTATCGAGCGCTATCTATTGCTCTGTGCTGAAAATAATATGACTGTAGCCCAACCTTCAACACCTGCTTCTTACTTCCATTTATTGCGTTGGCACGCAGCTAATCCTGCGCGACGACCAATGGTGGTTTTCACGCCAAAATCAATGTTGCGCTTAAAGGCTGCAGCATCGGCGCTAAGTGATTTCACTTCTGGCACATTCCGCCCAGTTATCGGTGATGACAAAGTTGCCAACGCCTCTCGCATGATTTTCTGTTCTGGCAAGATCTATCACGATCTAATTGCCGAACGCGAAAAGAATGGTGAACATTCAACCGCAATAGTTCGAGTCGAACAGTTGTATCCATTGCCAGCAGCCGAGATGGCAGCCGAGGCAGCTAAATATCCAAATGCGTCTCTTCTTTGGGTTCAAGATGAACCAGCTAATCAAGGTGCCTGGTCACATGTTGCCCTAGGTACATCTGAACATTTTGGTGGAACTGGCTTTGGCGGTCGCACTCTTCGCCGAGTTTCTCGATTAGCAAGTGCTTCGCCAGCAACTGGAAATCATCACTGGCATGAAGAAGAAGCTAAAGCGCTGATGACCGAAGCGTTTACTCGCTAATTATTTACGGCCGCGTCTGCTTGACGCTCTTTTGAAGCGAAATAGCACTCGCGCACGCAGTTCATTCTCTGGGATCCAACCCCATTGGCGTGAATCAGTGCTGGCTTCATTGTCGCCTTCGACCCAAACTTTTCCAGTGTTTTCACCATTACCGATTTCAATAAGCCGCTTAATCACGTAAACGCCTGGTCGATCAGCACGCTCAATTACATAGACTTTTAGGGCCTTCAACTTAGGTACTAGTGGCTCGGGTGCCCAGGAAACTACAAGCCAATCCCCTTCAACCAGCTTGGGTGACATGGAATTGCCAGCAACGGCAACCGTGCGCCATGCGGACGAGCCAAATTTCCCCATAGACGGTAGTGTCACACTTAGGAATCAAAATTCCAAACTCTTATTGTTCGAAGGGGAACTCCAGATGATTTCATTTCTAAAGCCAAGCACCACTGTCTACGCGCACTGCGATCTACCATGTGGCGTTTACGATCCAGCTCAAGCAAAGATCGAAGCGCTTTCAGTTAAAGCTTGCATGGAAAAGTATGCGGCTAACACAGATGCTGATTTTCGTTCTCGCTCAGTAGCAATCAAAGAAGAGCGTTCACATCAAGTAAAAGAGCACCTATGGGTTCTTTGGACAGATTATTTCAAGCCAAATCACTTTGAGGCATACCCACAACTTCACACACTCTTCAACGAAGCAACTAAGTTAGCTGGAGCTGCCGGTACTAAAGGCACCCAAGATGTCGCAGTTGCCGATAAGTTGATTGCCAAGATTGACGAGATCGCAGCGATCTTCTGGGAGACCAAGAAGTAAGTTTAATTAATACGTGGCGCGCTAGTTAGCGTTTGAGCCGCAGTTCGGGCGAGGAAAGAAACTCGCTCGACTGCGGTTCTTTTAATTTGGCCATGGGCAATGTGTCGTTCACCGTCGTAGATATCGCATTCAAAAGTTAATTCTTTTCCAGTCACTTCAATGCATCTAGCCATTCCTCTAATTTCGGTTCCGATTGATACTCCCGCCAAAACCGCAATTGAGCTACCACTTAATACGGTGGTTTCGCTGCCTTCGAAATATTCGGCAATAGCCGTAACGCAAGCACTTTCCATTATGTTCAATAAATGTGAGCCGGCAGCAATAGGTAATTCACCTATTCCAAGCGCAACTGCGGTGTCACCAGGGCGAATCACCATGGTGGCTAGACCTACAGCGCCTAAGTATTCACTCTCGATATTCATGACTTCTTACTCGTCATCATTTCTGAACTCGGTGCGGCTTTCAACTCTGATTTCACGATGTTGGATATTGCCAAACTCATCAATTTCAATGGTTACTTCGTGCATGCTGAACTCGGTTATAACTTCATTCTTGAAGCCGGCAAAATTGGCTTGATTAAACATGGCGCTGAGGGCATCATGTAAATCACTTGGCGCTGCTTCGTTACAGCTTCGGCGCAACGCGTCACGAGTTAAATCACGCATTGTTCTTTCGTGAATCAATTCCATGGAACAAGGGGTACAACCAGAAAGATGAGAGTTGATATTAGCTAAAGTTAATTGTGGCATGTCCTCAAACTGCAGTTCAATTTGTACTTCCGCCATATCAGCATCAACCAGAATCACAAAAGAAGTCAAAACTTCGACGCATTGAAGCTCATACTTTGAATTACTCATCTGCGCCTCCTTTGCTTTCGCCATAACCAAGTTCAGCTGCATAGACAGCTAACTTCTCTCGGAGTTGTTTACGGCCTCGGTGCAGACGAGACATAATCGTGCCAGCTGGCGCGCCAACAATTTCGGCGATTTCCTTGTAAGAAAATCCTTCAACATCGGCTAAATAGACGGCAATCCGGAATTCTTCGGGAATCTCTTGTAGCGCTCGTTTGATGTCACTATCTGGCAGATTCTCAAGTGCTTCAGCTTCAGCCGACTTTCCTTGGTCGCTGGTATGCGAAGCAGCAGCAGCTAGTTGCCAGTCTTCAACTTCACCATTTGATAGTTGTGGCCGACGTTGATCTTTACGATAACTATTAATAAAAGTAGTTGTTAACACCCGATATAACCAAGCTTTTAAATTAGTTCCGGCTTCAAATTGATGGAAGGAAGCGAAAGCCTTTAAGTAAGTATCTTGCACTAAATCTTTGGCATCGTCTGGGTTTTTTGTATAACGCATTGCTGCTGCATATAACTGATTTGTATAGGCAAGGGCATCTCGCTCGAAGCGCAATGCGCGTTCGGCTGGGCTCTCTTTAACCAACTCAGTAGATGTCATCAACGTAAGGCTATATGGCGACCACTGGTTTTCGCATTTTTTACAGCCTTTGCGAACTGGGAATTAAAAGAGAGTTTCTGGTTCACCAAGTTCAATTTCCGCAATCAATTCTGGATTATTTACGGCTACCGTATTGACCGCACTGGAAACCGGAACCGGAACCAACCCTGCTGCTGGTTCTTCGTGGTGCATTAGGCCTTGTAATACGGCAACATCGTGCAGCTTTGGGTCCAGCCAATCGCCCCAACGTTCCTTCGACATCATTACTGGCATGCGACTATGAATTGATGCTAGCTCGCCCACGGCCTCGCGAGTAATGATCGATGCGCTCTCGATGATTTGGCCATCAGGTGCTCGCCAACTACTCCAGAGCCCAGCAACGGAAAGTGACTGGTTATCTATCCCGGAAATATAAAAAGCCTGTTTAGGTTTGTAGCGCCCAAGGGCGGTGGCCCATTCGTAATATCCCTGCACTGGAATCAAGCACCTGGTGGTGCGAAAAGCATTTCTAAATGTTGGCTTCTCGTGGATCGATTCGGAACGCGCATTAATAGCATGAGATTGTGAAGCTCGTGCTTCAATAAATGTTTTATGCCAATTTCCGATCAAGCCCCAAGAGGCAATTGCTAACTCACGCTGACTGCCATTTTCGCGCACGATGTAAATTGGATTTGTTGGTGCGATATTCCAACTAGCTGGCAATGAATAAGCCGGAACCGCACCGTGGGCAGCGAATTGTTCGACTAACTCCTGCATTTGATGGGTCTGTACAAAGCGGCCGCACATATGCGCAACGCTAGCGCAATCGCGAACCGAGTAGAGTTCGCATATGACATCAGCGCAGGTTTCGGGAAATTGGCCCGCCATCTTTCGTGGCTCCCAGCCGATTAGTGCTACCGTCACAATTCCAGGCTCTAAATCAGTAACTAATCGAGCCTTGATTTTGGCCGCACAAGCAACTACCCCTTCGTTAATTCGACGCCCGCTGATTTCCCGCGATAGCGAATTGATGGTTGCTGGTTTACGCGAACTAGGAATATCTATCGTTGAAACCACCGTTGATGGCGATGCCGCTTGGCAGATTACGCCAGCCAGCATGAAGGGCCCAGTAAAAATAACTGTTGGTAATGCCGGCACCGTAATGCGCTTCTTACCGCCACTTTCAGCGCTGGCAACTGGTTCGGTGGCTTTCGATGGCGACCCTCGTTCGCATGAACGCCCCCTTGGCCCGGTAATTAAGGCGCTCGAAGATTTGGGAATTTCAGTTGAACATGAAGGGCGCTACAGCTTGCCGCTAACTTTAAATGGCACTGGTGAGATTCCGGGTGGTGCGCTTGAGATCGATGCAAGTGCTTCAAGTCAGTTCTTATCTGCGCTTTTGTTAATCGGCCCCAGCATGAGAAATGGCATAACTGTTAAACATGTTGGTGGTGCGCTTCCTTCGATGCCGCATATTGATATGACGGTAGATATGTTGCGTTTCTTTGGCGCCACAGTTGAAGTTGATGCTGCAGTTAATGTATGGCGAGTAGCACCCGGAAAATTACTAGGTCAAGATTTCGTAATCGAACCAGATTTATCAAATGCGGCACCATTCTTATCTATCGCCATGATCTGCGGTGGCGATGTCACGATTGCTGATTGGCCGACCGCAACCACGCAACCCGGTGATCAGTTGCGCAACATCTTGACTCAAATGGGTGCCAAAGTTGAATTTGTAGATAGTGGTTTAAAGCTAACTGGCACCGGCAAGATTCATGGCATCGATATAGATTTACATGATGTAGGTGAGTTAACTCCCGCAATTGCCGCTTTATGTGCCTTGGCTGATTCACCATCACACTTACGGGGCATCGGCCATTTGCGTTTACATGAGACTGATCGATTAGCAGCGCTAACAAATGAAATTAACGCTCTGGGTGGCAATGTGGCTGAAGAGGAAACTGCGCTTCACATAACTCCAGCCCCACTTCACGCGGGGATTTTCCATACTTACGAAGATCATCGCTTGGCTACTGCAGGCGCTGCTATTGGTTTAGTTGTGCCTGGCATTGAAGTCGAAAATATCGCGACTACCCGTAAAACTCTGCCAGATTTCCCTGGCCTTTGGAGTTCACTTACCGCATGAGTAAGCGTGAATACGACGAAACTGATGCGCGAGTGCGCCCAGCGCGCAGCACGCGCCGCCGTACTAAAGATCGCCCTGCACATGATGATGCAATCTTTTCCTTGGTAACTGCCGTAGACCGCGGCCGAACAACTTGTATTACCGATGATGGCGTAATTGTTACTGCCATGAAAGCTCGCGAACTTGGCCCAAAGTCAGTGGTCGTCGGTGATCGAGTTGGCTTGGTTGGTGATGTAAGTGGTAAGACAGATTCCTTAGCACGCATCGTCACAATTACCGAACGGCGAAATTCACTTAGTCGCACAGTCGATGATGATGCCAAAGTTGAACGCACCATTGTCGCCAACATTGATCAACTAGTCATTGTCGTTGCTGCCACGAATCCACCACCTCGTCGTGGCTTGATTGATCGGTTTTTAGTGAGTGCTTTTAATGAAGGAATCGCGCCAGTAATTTTAGTTACTAAAACAGATTTAGGTCAGATTCCAGAATTTATGGAAGAGTATAAAACGCTAGGTGTAAAAATTCTAACCACTGCGATAAAGAGTGAAAGTAAAGAAGCTGATCTGCAGCGATTGCATGAAATGTTAACTGGTAAAATCTCGGTATTGGTTGGTCATTCCGGTGTTGGTAAATCAACTTTGATTAATGCCATCGTGCCTGACGCGGAACGTGCAACAGGTGTTATCAACGATATTTCGGGCCGCGGTCGCCACACTTCATCAAGTGCAGTTGCCTTGCCGCTATTTTCATCTGCTCATATTGGTGCCATTGGTTGGGTAATTGATACGCCCGGAATTCGCGCATTTGGTCTTTCGCACATTGACCCTAACCGCATCGTTGCCGCTTTCGAAGACTTAAGTCCTATTGCGGCAACTTGCATGACCAATTGCGCTCATCACGGTGCTGGCTGCCAGCTAGATATTTGGGCAGCGCCTAATGGGGTAATCGATCCGATGCGTGCCGCACGAGTGGCTAGTTTGCGCTCACTTTTAGATGCTCCGAAGGTCGAGCTCGACCAATAGAATTGCACTCATTATGAGCGCAAAATACTCGTTGGAATCTGATTTACAGCTCGCCCTTGAGCTCGCGGCAATCGCCGATGGAATCACGATGTACCGATATTTAGCCCAAGATTTAGTAATCACAACTAAACCCGATAGCACGCCTGTTACTGATGCCGACAAAGCAACCGAAGAAGCACTTCGTAAACATTTGACGATTACCCGACCAGAAGATGGTTTAGTGGGCGAAGAATTTGGAAACCAAAATAAAGAAGCTGCGCGATATTGGGTAATTGATCCAATTGATGGCACTAAGAACTTTATGCGCGGAGTCCCAACTTGGGCCACTCTCATTGGACTAGTTGAACGACAAAGCGATGGTAGCGAAAAGGTAATTGTCGGCGTAGCCAGCGCTCCGGCCCTCTATCGAAGTTGGTTCGCAAGTAGCGGCAATGGCGCTTTCACAACTTTGAATGGTGGCGCACCACGCCAGATTTCAGTTTCTAAAGTTAGCCAACTTTCAGATGCTTCAATTGCCTACTCAGATTTCCAAGGCTGGGGCGATCGCTTAGCTAAATTCCAAAAGTTGATAGCGGACTGCACGCGTTCACGGGGCTACGGTGATTTCTGGTCACACATGTTGGTTGCTGAAGGCGCAGTTGATATTGCGGCCGAACCATCACTTGCGTTGTGGGACATGGCAGCACTTGATGTAATCGTGCGCGAAGCTGGCGGAACTTTTTCAAATCTAGCGGGCGAAGTTGGTCCATTTGGTGCTAACGGTATTTCTACAAACACCTTGCTTCATTCAAAAGTTATGGCGGCACTCAAATGATCTATACCTTCAAAGTAAGTGGCATGTCTTGTTCTTCTTGTGTAAACAGCATTGAAGGATCGCTTAACTCAATCCCTGGCGTTAAAGCCACCGTTAGCTTCGCCACTGAGTCTGTGCACGTTAACGCCGAAGATAGCGTCTCTACCAAGACACTAATTGCTGCCATTAAGAGCGCAGGTTACGCCGCCACTCTTGTTACGGATCCATCGCAATTAGCCCTCCATAGCAAGCGTTCTGGGCTGGCTTTAGCGCTTTCCATACTTTTCGCAGTTCCGGCCATTGCCATTTCAATGATCATGAGTTGGCACCACTCAATTGATATGTTCATTCATGACCAATTAGATCTATTAGGTCTGCCGCATCCGCTTTATTCACCAACGGCTTGGGTCGCAATTGGCTTAACTGCGCCACTTATTCTCATCGTGGCATTTCCTATTCATCGCGCTGCCTTTAATAACTTCTTAATCTTTATAAATCCTAAACGTAATGGCGCGTTGACGATGGATAACTTGGTTTCCCTCGGTTCACTCGCAGCCTTTGGTTGGTCAATTTATGCTAACTCAACTGGCAACGGTGATGTCTATACCGAAGTTGCAGCCGGTGTTTTGCTCTTTGTAATTCTTGGTCGATACCTAGAAGCTAGAGCTAAAGCTAATGCTGGAAGTGCTCTGCAGTCACTGCTTGAACTAGGCACCAAAGAAGTAATAGTTATTCGATCTGGCCAAGAAGTAATTATCCCAATCGCTAATCTGCAAGTGGGCGATGAATTCTTAGTTAAGCCAGGTGAGCGAATTGCTACTGATGGCGAAGTTATTTCAGGGAATAGTTCGGTAGATAATTCAATGATTACCGGTGAATCGTTACCAGTTGAAGTTAAGCCAGGTTCTAAGGTTATTGGCGCAACGGTTAATCACAACGGCCGCTTAGTTGTAAAAGCCACTCGAATCGGCGGCGATACTGAGTTAGCTCGCATTACTGCGATGGTACTTGCCGCACAAGGTGGGCGTTCGCCGATCCAAACTCGAGTAAACAAAATCAGCGCAATTTTTGTGCCTGTTGTAACGCTCGCAGCAATTGCCACAGGATTAGCTTGGTATTTATATGACGCTCAATTAACTAACGCGATTGCCACAGGTATCGCAGTACTCGTTATTGCTTGTCCATGTGCTCTTGGTTTAGCCACTCCCGTTGCCCTCATGGTCGCATCGGGTCGCGGCGCCCAGCGTGGAATAGTCATTTCAGCCCCGAGTGCGCTGGAAGCAGCCCGCGGAATAGACCGGGTTCTTCTCGATAAAACTGGCACTTTAACTAGCGGAAAAATGAAAGTCAGTACAGCCACAGTCTCATTAAATGCTGCCTCGCAGTTAGCTCAGATTTATCCTGAACTAATTAAAGAAGCCACGATCTTGTCATCAGCGCTTTCAATTGAAAGTCAGAATACGCACCCAGTTGGCCAAGCAATTGCGGATTACATTTCAGCACAAGGAATCAAAGCAACCACTGTTACGGATTACTCGGTTTCACCAGGAAACGGTGCGGCAGGCCGGGTTAATTTAGGAGTTCACTCCCCGGTTGTTCTAATTGGTTCACCTGCAGCCGTTGCTCATAGCAGTGTTGATTTCCATCCTGAAATTCAAGCAGCTGTAAATGCGGCGCAGGCACAAGCACTTACGGTTTCAGTAATGGCCTGGGACGGCATCGCACTTGCGGTCTTTTCAGTCGGAGATGAAATTAAGTCTGATGCTGCGCAAACTATTTCCAAGTTTAAGGAAATGGGTATCTCGCCTTGGTTAGTAACTGGTGATTCACCAGGAGTTGCCCACGCAGTTGCGCTCAAAGTTGGTATTGACATCAGCCAAGTTACAGCAGCTGCTTCACCTGAAAGTAAGTTAGCGGCAATTACTAATCTGCAGATTCAGGGACATAAAGTTTTGATGATCGGCGATGGTATTAATGATGCTGCCGCCCTTGCTGCTGCTGATCTCAGTATGGCAATGGGTACTGGTACCGATACTGCGATAGCGGCAGCTGATATAACTTTGATGCGGCCAGATTTAAATGCGGCGATTTCTGCCATGCAGTTATCGGATAGCACTATCAAAATCATTAAAGGCAATCTGACTTGGGCATTTGCCTATAACGTTATTGGAATTCCAATTGCCGCTGCTGGCTTGCTAAGCCCAATATATGCAGCCGCTGCCATGGCGCTAAGTTCGGTGTTTGTAGTTACAAATTCACTTCGTATTAAGTAGCCCAGTAAAGAGCTAGATATTGAAAAATACCCCCATAGATTGATCTCTATGAGGGTACTTCACGTTAGTAGCGGGGGCAGGATTTGAACCTACGACCTCTGGGTTATGAGCCCAGCGAGCTACCGAGCTGCTCCACCCCGCGTCGGTTGCCCTAATCGTAAGCGGTGCAGCGTTAATAACCAAATTGGCTAGTTATTACTTACTTTCCTTGCGCAGTTTCGGCTGCAGCGATCGCTGCTTGTAATTTATCTAACGCACGACCAGCAGCAGCAAAATCGCCCTTGGCATTTGCAGCTTGATAATCCTTCATTGCTTGAGCAGCTGCGCGAAGTGCAGTTGAAAGCGCTGTTGAATTCTTTGGCGTAGTAGTCGTTGAAGAAGTTGATGGCGTTGATGGATTTGATGCTGAAGTAGTTCCGGAGTTGCCCCCGAATACTTGATCAAGTGCGCCCTTGAGTGTGTCGTCAAAACCAATTTGATCACCGAAGGAAACTAATACTTTCTGCAGCAATGGATACGCCGCAGTGTTGCTAGTTGCCCGTACGTAAACTGGTTGCACATAAAGTAATCCGTTTCCTACTGGCAACGTTAACAAGTTTCCTAGTACAACATCAGCACCACCTTGGCGCAAAAGGGAAAGTGAATTTGCTACCTCAGGCTTAGCTTCGAAGTTTGAAGCTACCTGCGAAGGACCGGCGATATTTGTGCTGCGTGGCAACTGAAGCACGGTGATCTTTCCATAGTCAGGACCTGCTTCAGAATTGACTGCCGCAAATGCTGAGAGGTTTTCACGACCACCACGTGGTACGAAAGGTGTAGTCAACGAGAAAGTTGATTTAGTCGCACCTGGCATTTGTAGCGTCATGTAATACGGCGGTTGGTTACCAGCGTTTGCACCAAAGGTTGATGGGTCACGAGGTACGCGCCAGAAGTCTTGACCGCCATAGAAAGCATCTGCTGACTTCACGTGATACGCACTAAGGATGTCGCGTTGGATGCGGAACATATCTTCTGGATAGCGAACATGATCTAACAGTTGCGCAGACATCGCACTCTTTGGCTTAACCGTATTTGGATATGCCTTGCTCCAAGTCTTTAACACTGGATCTTTCTCATCCCAGGCATAAAGAGAAACAGTGCCATCGTAAGCATCAACTGTGGCCTTTACCGAGTTTCGAATGTAGTTAACCGTGGTATCAGCTTGGGCGGTAATCGAGTTTGAGCCCGTAGTTAGCGCATCTGCAGTTGAGTCAGAAAGTGATGTTTTGCGAGCATATGGGTAGCCAGCACTAGTTGTGTACCCATCAATAATCCAAAGCAGTTTGCCGTCGACAATTGATGGATATGGATCGCCATCAAGAGTTAGCCATGGCGCTGCTTTGGCTACACGCTCACGTGGATTACGCTCGAAGAGAATCTTAGAATCTTTATTGATCAAGTCAGAAAGCAGAATATCTTGTTCCTGATACTTAATCGCGAAAACTAATTTATTGAAGATTGAACCAACTGGGACTCCACCACTACCAGTGTAGGTGTAATTTCTCTGACCATTGTCCGCGGTGTCATCTGGAAAATCGAATTCAACTGGCTTGTCAGTTTTAACGCCACCAATAATTGAATAGTCGGGAACATTCTCACCGAAATAAACACGAGGCTGGAATTCTCCAAGGCCTTTTGTTGGCGGTAGATCACCAACTGCGAAGTTTGGCTTTCCATCTAGGTCAACGGTATTGCCGAAAGCAGCAACAAAACCAAAACCGTGCGTGTAAACCAAGTGGTCGTTAATCCAGTTACGACTTGGGTTACCGTTGATATTTAACTCACGAACCGCAACTACAGTATCGCGCTGAACACCATTAACTTTATAACGATCGATATCGAGTGAATCTGAGAAGGCATAGTAAGGCTTGATCTGCTGTAGTTGGCGGAAGGTAGCTGAAATTACATTTGGATCCATCAAGCGAATGTTTGCAATTGTTGCCGCATCATTTGCTAGCTGACCTGAAGTTGTCTTCGAGGTTGCCGAGTAATCTTTCATCTCGACGCCACTTAAATCATAGGCAGCGCGGGTCGCATCAATATTGCGCTGAATATAAGGCGCTTCCTTGGATGATTCAGATGGCTTTACCTGGAAAGTTTGAATTGCTGCCGGATAAACGCCAGCAATAAGTACCGCTGAAATCACTAGTAGCGCTGTTCCGGATGCTGGCAAGAATAAAGATTTGCGGAAGATATTGGCAAAGAAGAGCAGTGAGCAGATTACTGCGATACCAGCCAATATAGCCTTGGCAGGAAGTAGCGCATTTACATCTGAATAAGTCAGACCAGTGATTAGTTTGTTCTCTTTTAGCGATAGCGCATAACGATCAAACCAATATGCCACACCCTTTAACAGAACAAATAGTCCAAGCAATACTGAAAGTTGAGCTCGCGCAAATGGTGTTGTGCGATCTTGGCGCATTTGTGGACGCACGCCGCCATACAAGTAGTGCACCGCTCCTGATGCCAGGATTGCCAAGATCAAAGCTGAGAAGCCCCAAGAGATCAGTGATTGCCAGAAAGGTAAGCGGAACGCAAAGAATGAAATATCTAAATTAAACTGCACATCTTTAACCCCGAACTCGGTTGAGTTCTTGAACTGCAGCCAAGTACGCCACAGTGAGGTACCTGCTGTGCCCGCAAAATAAAACACAGCGGCGCCAACTCCCAAAAATACCAGCTTGCGAATCGGTTCGATTTGGGCGCGATAACGTTCTAAGTTGTCATTGCCGACTGCCATTGAGACATATACCGGGCGACGCTTGTATGCTAAAAACACATTCAACAGAACAAATAGTGAAGTAACTAAACCAAAGCCAATGAAGAGATACACCTTGGTAAATAGCGTGGTTGACCAAACGCTGGTGAAACCAACTGATTTGTACCAGAGCCAATCTGCATAAAAACCACTAAGTGAAACTAGGGCGATTGCAGCAGCTACCAAGACTCCGACAGTGATTGAAAGAGGGCTAACTCGCCGGCCGCCTGACTTACGGCCAAAGCTCTTTGCGAAATCAAATTGCGGATTCGAACTCATCTATTTCTCCATTTTCATAAACCAACTAGTTTGAATAACCGGGTTGGGATACCCCAATTTTGCGCTATTTATGCGTCGAACGCTAATTAGAACAGCCGCTGAGCAGTGGCAAATTTGCCCAGTCCTGAGCAGGCTTTTTAAGCAGAGTCACAGCCTCCGCCAAGGTTGAAACTGCCACAACCTGCAGTCCCTTTGGAATATTGGTGATATCGATGCAGTTATCAATCGGCGCCAGGAAAAGTGTTGCGCCAGCTCGTTTAGCTCCAATTAACTTATCTTCGATGCCACCAATTGGGCCAACCTCACCCTGTTTATTGATTGTGCCAGTTCCAGCGATAAGCCGCCCATTTACAAGTTGCGCACTATCTAATTTCTCAATAATTCCAAGTGCAAAAATTAAGCCGCCACTTGGGCCACCTGTGTTTGGGATATCAAACTTAATTTGCCGACTGGTTAATTCACCTGATCGCAAAAATGGCGCTAGCGCTGGTTCGTTGGCATTTAAGTAATTAAAAGCGGCAGCTATCGCATTGTTCTGAGATCCATCCATCTCGGCCAGACCCGCTTTTTTTACTTCTTTAACATCCACATTTGGCTCATAGATAACTGATCTCGGCACAACTACTCCATCAGCTTGCATCCAGCGAAGTAGAACTTCTAGCCCAAAGACCTGGGCATCTGGCGTAGATACTGAAACAGTTGTGAGCATTAACTTTCCGGTAGGCGCTGGCACTTTATCGGTGAAGCGAGTTGGAATTTTCACAACTGGACCTAAAACATCAGTTGCCGGGCCAGGTAACACGATTGCAAATGGCAGTGGAATGAATAGAGATATGACCAGAATAGATGTGAGAAAGTATCTAACTAAGCGAGGCAGCGGTGAAAATCTCATTAGATTACGTTAAGCAGTTGGATCGACTGGCTTTTCTTTTGCAGCCAGATCGCGTGCCTGTTGATCACGGAAGGAATCTTGAAATTTCTGAAATGAAGTCACTGAACGCGTTGTTTCTTGCTCAAATTTTCCTTGAAACTTACTAACCCAGAGGACATATCCAAGTGCGCCAATCAGCCCAGCAAGGGGAATTAGCCACCAAATTAAGGCGGTGAAGGCGCTGGACATAGCCCTAGCCTAGAGGTTTCGGGAAGAAAGTGCCCACTTGGGTTGTTTAACTAGTATTGCCAATAGCAACAGCTTGAAAGATCGCGCCCCGGAAAGGTAGTCATGACATCTTTTGGTTTTGGACCCAGCGATAACTCAGACGACGCTGAAAAATCTGCTGAACTTGCAGCTGCTCTCGAAGCGATGCAGGCCCAAATGAAAGAGCAGTTCGAAAAACTTGGCATGAACCCAGCTGGCTTCATTAATCCACTTCTTTCAAATTCGGCAAAGCCCGAACCACTACCAAAAACAATTGTGCGTGACATGGCTAAGAAATTTACCCAAGCACATGGTTCACAACCAGTTGGTGCAAATGATGTTGCTGACATAAAAACTGCACTCGATCTTGCGCAACTTTGGCTCGATGACAAAACAGATTTCGCACTGCAGAGTTCCGAAAGTCGAATTGCATTAAGTCGAACCGATTGGGTTGATACAACTTTGGCTGGCTGGCAAGAAACTGTCGAGCCATTGGCGGCTGGCTTAGCCGATGCGCTAGCAGGTTTGTTATCGCAAGCCAGTGCAGCTGCTGATCAAGCATTTAATGCTGATGGCTCACTTAATGAAGAATTTTTAGCCGAAGCTGGCGTTGATCCAAATATGTTTAAAGGCCCAAATGGTGAAAATATCTTGGGTGGTATTGGCAGTGCACACGCATCAATGGACATGGTTGGCCAGCTTTTAAAAGGTTTCATAGGCTCGCTTATCGCTACCCAATTAGGTCAAGCTATTGGTCAACTTTCAGCCGGCGTTACTGGCATTCATGATGTTGGCTTGCCGCTAATCACACCTGCGCATCCTGCTCTAATTCCGCAAAATATTAATGTGTGGGCTGCCGATCTTGATCTACCGATTGCCGAAGTTCGCTTATTCCACGCACTTCGTGAAGCGGCAATTGCTCGACTCTTTGATAACAATCCTTGGTTAGTTTCTTATCTCCGCCAGTCAATTACCGATTATGGCCGCGGTATCACAATCGATATGGATGCAATTCAAGATCAAGCAACTTCAGCACTTAGCTCATCTGAGATTGATCTGAATAATCCAGAATCATTTGCAAAAGCTATTAATGAAGGTTTGTTCACTCCCGAAGAATCAGATGCGCAAAAAGCTGCGCTTACAAAACTTGAAGTTGCACTTGCGCTAATTGATGGCTGGGTTGATGAAGTTGTTACAACGGCTGCTGATGAACGCTTGCCAAATTTAGAAAAGTTGCGCGAAACTCTACGACGCAATCGCGCAACCAATGCGCCAACCAAACAATTATTTGCTTCTCTTCTTGGTCTCGAGGTATCCCCTCGGTTAGCCCGCGAAGCTAGTGCTTTCTGGCGATCAATTTCAGAACTCAGCAATATCTCAACTCGTGACAAGATTTGGTCTGGCATTTTGCCAACACAAGAAGAGTTATTAAACCCACAGCTCTACTTAGCTAGCGTTGAAGTGCCTGATGATTTGAGCGGTTTACTCTAAGTAAGAGAAGAAATAAAAAGCGAAGTCCCCGGTCGCTGTTAAATATCTGCCTTCCCCTTGCAGATATAAAACTGTTATCCGAGGACTTCGTAAGCGTGAACTTAACGAAGTTTTCAATCCGAATCAACCGACCCACAGATTGACAAAGTGATTCTTTTCCTTGTAATGAACTACTTTCACGCTACCTTTTGCCTATGAGCCATTCTGAAAATGCAGATTTGTTTTCGGAAATTAATTCGCAAATCACTAAACCTGTAGTTGATACTTCACTTGATATCGCCCCTACATTGCCTGGAGTTGACCAAGGCGAAATCGTCGTCATTCGTTCTAAGCGACGTAAGAAAAATATCTCGGCATATCGCCAAGGTGGACAGATAGTAGTTTCGATCCCAGCTCGCATGAGCAAAGCTGATGAGCGATCGATCGTCCCCGAGATGGTCGAGCGGATTCGAAGTGCTGAAGCCGACCGCACCCCGTCCGAATCGGCGCTAATCGCCCGCACCGTGGCCCTAATCGAGGCTTATGCCCCCGAAATTACCGAACGCCCTGCCAGTATCGACTGGCGTCAGATGCGCGAGCGCTGGGGATCCTGCACCGGCATCGATCGAAGCATCCGAATCTCAGACCGCCTTAGGTTTGCCCCTGCCTATGTGCAGGACTATGTCCTCTTTCATGAAGCGATCCACCTGCGCTTTTTCGATCATGGCCCCGATTTTCAACGAATTCTGGCCGCCTACCCTGATGGCGAGAAAGCCCAGGCCTACCTCGATGGTTACGAGTTGGCCGAGAGCGATCTGGCCCCGCCTGTGGTTAAATAAGAGCTAGGCACGCCTAAAAAACTTCCCACAAAGTACGCTCAGAACCCCCATTTTGAGCGTGAGCGGGGGTATCGTAATTCCTGCACGCAAGTAAATTTCGTCGAATTCCATCGACAAATGCTCGCGTCGATTGGAGGCTTCACATGGCAGAGACATACAAAGGTGACGCTTACTGCGTTAAGTGCAAAGAGAAGCGTGATTTTGAAGGAACTGTAAAGGTTTCCGACTCTGGTCGTCGCATGGCACAGGGCATTTGCCCAGTCTGTGGCACCAAGGTAAATCGCATCCTTGGCAAAGCTCAGTAATTTTTCATCAATAAAAGTTTTACCCGAACGACCCGCAGCGAGCTAATCGTTGCGGGTCGTTCGCTTTGCCCGTCTACTTCTCTGGTTAAGGGCTCACCTGACTCTGCGACTCATTCGCACTGACTTCAAGTAAGAAATCAGGAGCTCCTCCGCAGAAAACCATTGGGCTCCACTCGCCCTATTCCAATTGCGCGCACTCTGCGCCTATGAGAACTAATCCAACACTTGAACTATCCGAAATCAAGCCTCGTCTAAAAAATGGGGCGATCGTTACCGCAATTAGCGGCACAAAACCACAAGCATATTTCATCGGTCATGCCAGCGCCGGAATCCAAATTAGCCACCCTGGGGCTACTGCCATCTTGGCTAACTTCACTGGCTCGCTCACTTGTTTTGAAATAAGTATTCGCACTGGAGCTCCTTTTGAAGTCGTAAACAAAATCTGTGATGAGCTAGCCGCCGCCAACCTGATCGACCAAGTAACCAAGCCGATTGTCTTAGCTGATCGTTTTCATTCTGAGAAAACTAATCGCAAAACTAATTCGTTAGATCAGAGTCAAGATGCGGCATACCAACAATTACAGAAACGAATTACACCTGAGCTCGGTCAAATAACTTGGCAAACCGGAATCGTTGACGCTGGGGTAACAACGTTAAGTGATCGCCAAAAAGTGGCTATCGATATTTGCAGTGATGATCGTTTGGCAATCTCGCTCTTAACAATTTTACTGGCATCTGGTGTTTCTCAAACCACACTTGCCTTAAGTAATGTGCCACGAGATATTGCAGCCGGTGATCTCGGAACCGGAGTTTTTGCGATCAGCGATCTGGGAACGAACTTAGTAAATCGAATTTCTGAGATCACTCGTGACTTCGCGCTTTTCCCGATCTCAAAGTTTCCGACCACGGTAAACTTTTTAACGATCATCTGTGGTGCTCCAGACCCAGCCAAAATCAATACTTTGCTGAGTTCTAATTTGCCACACTTATTGATAAGCGCACTTGATGCAACCACTATTCGAGTCGGACCATTGGTGATTCCAGGTAAGAGTCCATGTTTTAGATGCATTGAATTAGATCAACTTGAACAATCATCGCTACTAAATCAGATCAATCAAGCTAGATCATTTGCCCAACCCCAGCAGTTAAATATCGCAGCAACTGCCCAAGTGGCTGGCATGATCGCCCAATCTGTTCTGAACTATCTAGACACAGGCTTTAGCGAATTAATCGGCACCCAAATCTTGGTCGATACGGCACGGCCATGTAATCCCCAACACATCGCATATGCGATTAACCCTGCTTGCGGGTGTGCCTGGTAAATTCAATGTGCAGGATTTTGTTTTTCTAGCCAGAATTACCTAGTGAGCAACTTCGAAACTGAGATCCCGAAATCAACAACGGCGCGTACCGCCAAGATGATTTCTATTCCAGTTGGAATTGCCGGGCGTAGTGCTCTTGGTTTTGGTCGCCAATTAGTTGGACAATCAGGCAGCATGGTCTTTAGTGAGATCCAAGAGAAAACTGCAGAACAAGTTTTTAAAGTTTTAGGCGAACTAAAAGGCGGCGCGATGAAATTCGGCCAAGCACTTTCAGTTTTCGAAGCTGCCTTACCTGAAGAGATCGCTAAGCCGTATCGCGAGACTTTAACTAAGTTACAAGAATCAGCTCCACCGCTACCAACTCGAGTAGTTCATAAAGTTTTAGCTAAAGAGTTAGGTGAAGATTGGCGCGATAACTTTGCTAACTTCGAAGATCAACCAACTGCATCGGCTTCAATCGGCCAAGTTCACAAAGCAACTTGGAAAGATGGCAGAGCAGTTGCGGTAAAGATTCAATATCCCGGTGCCGCTGAAGCTTTAATCTCAGATCTAAATCAGATTCAACGCTTTGCCAAGATTTTCCAATTAGTAATGCCTGGTTTAGATATGAAACCTTTGCTCGAAGAACTTCGCGCACGCATCATTGAAGAAGTTGATTATCGTTACGAAGCCGAAGCGCAACAGAAATATTCTGAGGTTTACGACAACGATCCAGATATTGCGATTCCAAAAGTTGTTATGGCCTCTGATCGCGTATTAGTTAGCGAATGGCTTGAAGGGACTCCGCTTTCAAAGATCATTGCTAGCGGTACTCAGGAAGAGCGCAACAACGCAGGCATGAAGTTGGCACGTTTTCACTTCACCTCCCCTGATCGCGCTGGCCTACTTCACGCTGATCCACACCCAGGCAATTTCCGTTTGCTCGCAGATGGTCGCTTAGGCGTGCTCGACTTCGGTGCGTGTAACCGATTGCCTGATGGTTTCCCAGAGCCCATGAAGAATTTGCTCAAGCATGCACTCGATGATGATGCGATTGCGCTCTACGAAGGCTTCAAAAAAGATGGTTTCATCATGGCCGATGTTGATGTCGACCCAAATCTGGTCTTGGAATATCTAGTGCCGCTAGTTGAGCCGCTTAGAACCGAAGTATTTAAGTACTCCCGTGAGTGGCTGCGTGATCAAAGCGCTCGCGTTGGCGACCCACGTAATCCAACTGCCAAGATCGGTTTCCAATTAAATCTGCCAGCTGAATATGTTTTGATCCACCGCGTCACCCTTGGCACCACTGGCATTTTTTGCCAATTAGAAGCTGAGGGTAAATTCCGCGACGAAGCTCTCTCCTGGTTCCCAGAAATCGCTCCTGCTAGCGCTTAACTGACGCTATTTCTTTTTGTAACCTGTCGGGCACTTTGGGTTTACCGCCGTAACCTTTTTTTGAAGTTTTCCTTTAACGCAAGTTATTGTCTTCTTCTTTGACGCTAATTCCTTTGCGCTCTTTAGGGCTTGATCGTAAGAGTTAGCTACATTCTGAAATAGTCTCAACTCGCCGTTGTATCGAGCGTCAAAAGTTGAGAGATAGATCGAATTACAATCAATTTCTGCTGGGAACAAGCTAATCAAAGATTGAAACTTGCTCTTGGACAATGGATAGTCGGTCATAGCAATTGATATTTTGAATTTCAAGCTCTTTAAGTCTCCGTTATAGTTTAAACATTTAGTTTGCGCATCTACGGATAATTTCGCGTCGGCTTCCTGTTTCGCTTTCAAATCAGCGGCAGTTTTATCAGCCAAAGCTTTAGCGTCGGCATCCTGTTTCGCTTTCAAATCAGCGGCAGTCTTATCTGCCAAAGCTTTAGCGTCGGCTTCCTGTTTTGCTTTCAAATCGGCCGCAGTTTTATCTGCCAAAGCTTTAGCAAGAATGTCTGCTTCGGAAAATTTAGATTTAGCTCCCCAAGGATTGGGCTCGACGGAGCAACTGATGAGAGCGCCGCACAATAGTGGCACTCCTTTTGCGTTTCCGAATCCTTCGGCTAGTTGTCCTTCTGAGGTTAAATTCTTTGAGGTGGCAAGGCCAAGAACTCTGCCAGTCGCATCAAATATTGGACCACCGGAATTTCCCGGATTTATTGGCGCTGTCAATGTAAAAGTGCCTGCTGGTATATCTATCGAAGAGATTATTCCCGTAGTCAGAATTCCTGCCTGTCCTAGCGGTGAACCTAAAACTCCAACCCACCAACCTTGCTTCGGCGCGGTGCCAATCCACTCTGCTGTAGGAAGCAATCTTTTAGTAGCGATTCCCGCAATATCGTTAGATTCATTCCAGGAAATGATCGTTCCTTCAATTACAGATTTATCGCTCAAAACTAGCGATACCTTTTTGGAATCTAGGCAATCCGCAATTACATGGTGATTTGTGACTACAAAAGAGCGGTAGCCATCTGATTTCAGTTCGGCGCTAAGTTCGGCCCTAGCCGACCAACCGGAACCCGAACCATCTGCACAGTTAACTGTAACGATGGCAGGCATCAGATTATCCGTTAATCGTGTTAGATCATTTGGCGGTTGGGTGAAATTTACAGCTTCAGTACTTGTATTAAGTAGCGCCGCTGGAAGGGCATAAGTGGATCCTGATTTAGGGATCGTAACTTTTGTTCCGCCTCCACTATTGGCCGAACTATTAAAGGTAATTTGAAATTGATCGTCTGGGGCAAAGTCGTAATTTAATTTATCGCCTGCGATGTAGTCGGCATAAGCCTTGACTTTGAGCACTCTTGGAATACCAAGGCAAGATCTGGAGACTTCAAAACCGATCCAGGTCTTGTCCTCGTCAATATTTGTAAATACATCTACATCACAAGAAAGAAACTTACTTGTTGCTATATCAACTGCGGTGCCTGAAATACTATTTAAGTCACTCTTTAAAGTTGCTTCAAAAGATAACTCAATTTCTTCTTTGCCATCAAGATCAAAATCTAAAAGCAACCCGGTCCAGGAACCCTGTCCATCATTGAATTGGTTAATTCTCGGAACATTCTTGAAGTGGATATAGAAACTAACAAGGTCAGGATCATTATCGAAAATTGCTACTGAGATATGTGTGATATCAAAACCGGAATTTAAGCCAGGCATGTTGTAGCCATCGGCTTCAGAAGCCACATTAAATGTAGCTGCTGCCACGGAACTCGGCGCAAGACCAATCAATACGCTTGCCACCAGAGAAAAAGTGAGGATTATTCTTTTCACGCCTAAGTATTCCACCTAAGAATCCTAGGTCAATACTTTAGAACTTCTCACAAAATTCCAATGGTGTCTAGGCAGCGCTAGTTGTTTTTCAAGCCGCCAAACGTGGGCGACCAGCTTTGCGCTTTGCTTGGATAACAACGCCATCTTCAAATAATTCGCCGCCCCAAACACCGCAAGGTTCCTGACGTGAGAGCGCGCCAGCTAAACACTTGGCTCGCACCGGGCACTCACCACAAAGCGCTTTAGCAGCTTTGATATCTGCCTCGGCATCAGAGAAGAAGGTTTCAGGTTCTGCGCCGTGGCAGGGCAAAGCATTCGCGATCGGATTGCCATATGTACCGGTGATGTCACCGAGACCAATCTTGTCGCCACTTTCGGCCCAACCTGGTACTAGTAGTTCGCTGAAGAGAACGCTCATGGTTCTCACCTTCTTTCCTTTGTTAGTTTGTCTTTCTCTTGTCTGGGTAGTTGTTTGGGATAAAGAAAAAGGACCCTTAATCCTTTTGGATTAGGGCCCTTGTTTGGCTTATTCGATGTTATTCGAATGAACCTCCAGCAGACCCGGATCCGGCA